>Ga0181520_10000188_pt1 | contig 129220 bp, 87 predicted proteins | sample PEATcosm2014_Bin_29_FD_132451 | JGI IMG/M metagenome (GOLD analysis project Ga0181520, IMG submission 132451) | Peatland microbial communities from MTU Mesocosm Facility, Houghton, MI, USA - PEATcosm2014_Bin02_30_metaG | ecosystem: Environmental > Terrestrial > Soil > Wetlands > Peat | place... | reverse complement strand
GCTGGTGTTGGCCTGACCCTTCAGGTAAAAACCTATCCAGATCACCATCGCAAAGTAGATCGCAATAATCGCAATATCCAAAAAGCGAAGACGTACCAAGGGCTCTGCGGAGAGGGCGAGTAGTTGCGTGCAACCCGCTGCCAGATGTTCAACCGAGACAAACATCGTTAAGATTCCTTTCGATTGCCTGACGGGTCATGGAGTGCGAAGTACGGGAGACCGCATCGGAGTGTACAAACTAGCTTTGTCCGTAGGTTGCTTTAGGGCCGTGCTTGCGCAAGTAGTGCCGGTCGAGAAGTGCCCTGGAAACGCCGGCACACTCAGGATTGATTGACAAAGTAAGAATTGCCATGCGGGCCACAGTTTCAAGCACCACCGCCGTATGCGCGGCATCGGCGGGCGTGGGGCCCCAGGTGAAAGGCGCGTGTCCGGCGACAAGGACAGCCGGAGTAGCCATGGGATCGAGGCCATCTGTTCCCTCGAAGAGGCGGCAGATGGCGAGCCCGGTGTTCAAAACGTAATCGCCTTTGATCTCGTCATCGGTGAGGGGATCGGTGGCCGGAACGGGTCCGCGGAAATAGTCGGCATGGGTAGTTCCAAACGCAGGAATAGGCCGCCCCGCCTGGGCCCAGGACGTAGCGTAGGTGGAGTGGGTATGAACCACGCCGCCGATTTCGGGAAAGTGTTTATAGAGAATAATGTGCGTGTCGAGATCGGAGGACGGCTTCAGATTGCCCTCTACAATTTTGCCATCAAGGTCGGTGAGCACAATATCCGAAGGGCGCATGGATTCGTAGGGAACGCCACTTGGCTTGATGGCCACCAGGCCCTCTTTACGGTCGATCCCGCTGGCGTTTCCGAACGTATATAGAACCAGCCCGGCGTGCACGAGTTCCAGGTTGGCCTTAAGCACTTGCTCGCGCAGGTCTTCTAATAACATGGTTTCCCTCTCTTCCCACGATGGTTCTGATAGTAGTGGACGGGCGGGATTCGGGGCTCCATTAGAAAGCGTTTTCTTGGTGGATTAACCCTAATAGCGGGCGCACTTAGGTGTCAAATGCAACCTCGTTTCAGCTCTTTCTGTGAGGTATGATGTAAACGCCTTCTTTAACTTTCAAACCGAGGGTTGAATGTCGAAAACTCCCAGCCGGAGCCGAAAGAAACGCGCACCGCTCGATATACGGTCGGTTGCCGCGAGGGCCAACGTTTCAATTGCCACGGTCTCAAGGACCATCAATCGCGTTCCCACGGTGAATGCGAAGCTGGCAAAACGCGTGTGGAGCGCTATTCATGAGCTCGGTTACGTGCCCAACACGCAGGCGCGCGCTTTGGGTTCGGGGCGGAGCGGAATGCTCGGCCTTGTCGTTTCTGAGATCACAAATCCATTTTTCCCGGAACTCATCCAGGGCTTTGAGGATGTGGCGATCGAGAATGGATTCGAGATCCTGATCAGCTCGACGAACTATGACCCCAAGAGAATGGAGGTATGCATCCGCCGCCTGCTTGAACGCAAGGCAGAGGGAGTGGCGATCATGACCTTCGGTATCGAGCAGCCACTGTTCGAGCAACTGGCCGAAAGAAACATCCCGCTCGTGTTTGTCGACGCAGGCCCTGACCGGCCGGGCGTGAGTGTGCTGAAGATTGATTACGCGCACGGCATACGCCAGGGGGTGCAGCACCTGGCCGCGCTGGGACATAGAAAAATCGGATTCATCTCCGGGCCGATGAGGCTGCATTCGGCGCGTTCGCGATCGACGGCATTTAGGCAGGCTCTCGACGAATGCGGTATTGACCACAGGCCTGAGTGGCAAGTTGAAGGCGATCACACGCTCGAAGGCGGGATTAAGGCAATGGAGAAGATTCTCGAATGTGCGAGCCGGCCTTCCGCCGTAATGTGTTCCAACGATATGACCGCGATCGGTGTGCTGCACAAGGCGTTCAGGGTCGGACTGCGTGTGCCGGCCGATCTCTCGGTCATCGGCTTCGACGACATCCAGATGGCAAAGGTGACGATTCCTCCGCTCACCTCGATCCAGATGTCGAGGGTCGATCTGGCCAAAGCCGCGGTGAAGGCGCTGAAAGCACACATTGTTGAAGGCGGAAATCCGCAGCGCGAATACAAGATCGATACGCACCTCGTGGTACGCGAATCGACCACTTTCCCGCCCGGCACAATGAGCGATCTGAAAAGGAAAGCATGAGGCACAGTGTCACAGCCAGGCTGTGAAACCGTGGAGAGGCGCGCGGTCTAAAGCCCGGTGCTGCTTTGTCCACGCAACGCGCTGAAAATGGGCGAGTTGTGCTCACCGGCGAGCCCGCGCCGATTCCACCGCGAATTGCCAGTCCCGCAAAGCGAAACAGCTTGCCCGCATTCACCGGGCTCCCGGCGACTCCAGATAACTCTTTTCTGGTTTTGTGCGTCTTTTCTGAAATCAGGCCGACACACGGTCAGCAGACTGAGGTGCGGGCCGCGCTGCAATGCGCCTAAAAGACGGAAAAGGATCCGCGGGAATTGAAACGTAATCTACTTGACCTGATTGCTGCGACGCCAGCTTCATAGAAACGCAAGTTACTGCAAGACTTGTTGCCAAATCCAAACAGCAAGCGGCTGCTCGAGCCTCGTGTGAGGCGCGAGACCCCGACGGGAATTCCGGGTACAGCATAGTTTTGTGCCCTTGCCGCGCGAAACAGAAACCTACCTTACCAAGTAAGGATGGCGAAGCTATGGCCAGAGACCAGTTGCACTCGGCGGTCCCTTCCACGGCGAATTTGGCGATGGCGAGCTGCGGCGATCCCGCGAAGAAACATTGGTTCGCGGTGTACACCACTTGCCGCCACGAGAAGCGCGTCGCTGCTCACTTCGAGAGCCGGGCGATTGAGCACTACGTGCCCTTGTACCGCGCGCGCCACAAATGGAAAGACGGCTCCACTGCAATATTGGATCTGCCGCTGTTTCCCTGCTACGTGTTCGTGCGGATCGCCCGCCAGCAACGTATTTCAGTTCTCGAAGTGCCGGGAGTGTTGTGCGTTGTGGGAAGCTCCGGATCACACCCCACCCCATTGCCTGAGTTTGAGATTGAAACTCTCCGCACCGCGCTCGATCCCCTGCGGGTCGAGCCCCATCCCTTTCTGGCGGCTGGCAAGCGCGTCCGCATCCGGGCCGGTGCGCTTGCCGGGATTGAAGGCATCGTAGAACGGCAGAAAAATGGCTTTCGCGTAGTCATCACGCTCGAACTGATCAAGCAAAGCGTCGCGGTGGAAGCGAACGCCGACGACCTGGAGCCTATCGATTCACCTTCAGCGGGAAACTATCCCACGCGGTCAAACCGGCCCGATGCAGCTACATTTTGCGAATTATGATTCGCCGTAATTCTCGACTGGCTAAATTCTGTATTACTGAGGGCATTATTTTATGAATAGAAGCAACGCAGTCAGCGTCTCCGAGTCCACCCGTTACGTAAGAGCCGACGGCGAACACGATGCGCAGAGGGAAAGTGTAGCGATCGTTTACGCCTGGAGGCCTGCTCAAGGCCATCTAGCGGCTGCGACGGACAGAGCATTTTCATTCCGCTATCAATTCCTCAAACGGACGCTCGATGTTATTGTCTCCTCGCTCCTTCTTGTCCTTCTCTTCCCTTTGGGACTGATACTGGCGCTTCTGGTTGCGCTCACTTCGCGCGGGCCGGTCTTCTACTGCGAACAGCGTGTTGGACGATTTCGCACCCCTTTCTCGATCCTCAAGTTCCGCTCCATGTACACTTCCTTGCCGAAGTCCAAGGTTTTCGAAATCAGCCCAAGGCCCCGGATCGATCACGAAGTGGGGCGGCTGAGGAAAAAGATGCATGACCCGCGCATTACCCCGGTGGGCCGAGTTTTGCGCCGCATGAGTCTTGATGAGCTTCCCCAACTCTGGAATGTGCTAATGGGAGACATGTCGCTTGTGGGCCCTCGGCCGATCGTGGAAGGCGAGCGTCACCTCTACGGGCCCGATTTGCCTTACTACGATCTTTTTCGCCCCGGTATTTCGGGTTTATGGCAGGTTTCAGGGCGTAGCGAAGTCGATTACGAGAGACGCGTCCGGCTTGATAGAGAGTATGCCAGCCGGTGGAGCTGCTGGCTCGATTTCGTGATTCTGGCGCGCACCATTCCTGCTGTGATCTCGATGCGGGGCGCATATTGACCGCCTTCATAAAACGCACCCGGACGGGTTTGATTGGTCGGTTTCGATGATCGGAAGAAAGCGCACTACCCGGCAGAAATCACAAAACCTATACGGCATGATCGCACACATTTTTTTTGTGCTTATTTGTGCTATTGGAACGATTGGCGCGAACGTGCATGCGCAGGCCGCGCCGAATCCTTCATCCGATAGTCAATCGGGTGACGCAGCCGCAGGCTGTTCATTCGCTGCGACAGATGATATGTCTGGTTGCTCTTCAGCCGGCTCCGCTGAACAACAGCCAACAGGCATGAGCGTCCCGGGCATGGGTTCTGTTTACTCCGGCCTTGCCGGCCTCGGCGCTGCCAGCCGAAACAATCCGAGCGTCTATCAAGACAAGGCAGGAGAGGATGCAGGTGTTTCGCCCGATCAGGATATGCGCCGAGTCCCGGCCAGGCCTCAGCCACTTACCGAGTTCCAGATCCTTGTGGCCGGGTCTGTCGGATACATAGTACCCATCTACGGCGCTGACCTGTTCACTGAAATCCCTGCGACGTTCGCTCCGGTTGAACGAATCCCTGTGGGTCCCGATTACGTCATCGGGCCAGGTGACGAGATCCTGATTCGCACGTGGGGACAAGTCAGCCAGAATCTTCATCTAACCGTGGACCGATCGGGGGCGATTTACATTCCCCAGGTTGGCGACGTGCGTGTCTCCGGATTGCCCTTTGCTCAGCTCCAGGATTTTCTCAAATCGCACTACGCTTATGTCTTTAGAAATTTCGATCTGAATGTGAACATGGGCCAATTGCGTTCCATTCAGGTGTTCGTGACCGGCGAGGCGCAACGTCCGGGAAGTTACACCATCAGCTCGCTCAGCACGCTTGTGAATGCCGTCTTTGCATGTGGGGGTCCGAAGGCCTCGGGGTCAATGCGTCATATCGAACTTCGGCGCGGGGCTGCGGTTGTTGCCGACTTCGACCTTTACGATCTACTGGCGCGCGGTGACAAATCGAAGGATACGCAGCTCCAGTCTGGCGATGTCATTTACTTTCCGCCTGCCGGACCACGCGTTGCGGTAGTGGGCAGCGTGCAGGTCGCAGCCATCTATGAAATGCGCGACGGGGAAAGCGTTCACGATGCGCTTGCACTCGCCGGCGGCGTTTCCGCAGTGGCAAACAGCAGCTCTATCGAGATCGAGCGCACCGAGAATCAGCCAGGAGGCAACAGTTCCCGCGTCGCAATGGATATCGCGATGGACAAGGCCGGCCTGACTCTTCCTCTTGTCGATGGCGATTTGATCCGCGTGAGGGCGCGTGCGCCCAGCTTTGCCAAGACGGTAACTTTGCGCGGCAATGTTGCCGAGCCGGGACGCTTTGCATGGCACAACGGAATGCGCATTCGCGATTTGATTCCCGACCAGGAAGCGCTGCTCACCCATGACTACTGGCTGCGGCGCGAGCAGCTTGGATTGCCTGTAGCGGACTTTCAGCCGCTGCTGCCGCCGATTGCCCCAAAGCCTGGGCTCGCATCGCAGCCTGTCGGGCAAACGGCGCCACAAACAACCGTGCTTCCGCAGCAGCCCCAGGCGCTTTCGAGCGGCCTCTTTCCACAACTCACACAGGGTGTTCCGTACGACCCACAATCCGCGGCTGCCCCTCATGCTCAATATGCGCCGCTGGCCGCCTCCGGCGACAAGAGCGAAGGATCAAACCAGGGCCGGGCGATTCAAGCATCGATGTCTGCCAACACGCCGGAAACTCTTGGCACCGGGCCGCATCTGGTGACTGCTCCGCAATTTCCCATCCGGACGCAGGTGGTTCGCACCACGCCGAATATCGATTGGGCCTACGCCGTTGTGGAGCGCGTCGATCCGCAGACGCTTACAACGCACCTGATTGCATTCAACCTCGGCGCCGTGGTTCTGGATCACGACGAAAGCGCCGATATGGATCTTGAGCCCGGGGACGTGATTACTGTCTTTTCCGATGCCGATATTCGCGTCCCCCGCGAGCAGCAAACCAAATACGTAAGGCTCGAAGGAGAATTTGTACACGCCGGAGTTTATAGCGTGCTCCCGGGCGAAACTCTCCGCCAGTTGGTGACGCGCGCTGGCGGACTGACGAATCAGGCCTATCTCTACGGGTCGCAGTTTACCCGCGAGAGCGCCCGCCAGCAGCAACAGCAGCGCCTCGATGAATATGTGGCGGCGCTTTCGTATCAGATCGAGGTTGTCGGATCGAATATGGCGGCCTCGGTAGTGAGTCCGACGCAGGTGGCAGCCGCGAGTGCCTCTGAAACCAGCCAGCGGCAACTCGTCGATCGGCTCCGTGAAATGCGCGCGACGGGCCGCGTGGTATTGCACCTCGATCCCTCACATGCCACGCTCGACGCGCTTCCCGATCTGCCCCTCGAAGACGGCGACCGCTTTGTTGTGCCTCCTGTACCCGCCACCGTAAGCGTTGTGGGCGCGGTCTATGACCCGAACTCATTTGTCTATCTTGCGCACCACGGCGCAGGCGGTTACCTCAGAATTTCAGGCGGCCCCAACCGCAACGCAGACCGGCGGCAGATCTTTATCATCCGCGCCGATGGCTCCGTTGTCAGCCGTCAATATCTTGGGCGCGCGATGTGGGCGGGCAATGAGTGGGATCGGATGCCCATGTATCCGGGCGACACAATTGTTGTGCCCGCGGCCATCAACAAGGCCACCTTTCTGCGCGGGCTTACCGACTGGTCGGCCGTATTTTCGCAGTTCGCTCTCGGCGCTGCGGCAATCGAAATCCTGAAGTGAATGCCGAGTTATCAAGAACCCCCAGGCATGATGAACTATCGACCAACAGATTTGCCCATGGCCGCTGTCGAGCCGCGCACGCCGGTTTCGGCTGGTCACCGGCAGCTTGGGCAGGGCTCGACCATGCTGGCGGTCCTGATCATCCTTGCCCGCCAAAAGAAACTCATCCTGGGTATGACACTTGCGTTCGCCGCGGTGGCCGGCATCCTTGCCTTCATTATTCCTGCGGAGTACAAAGCGACCGTTGTGATCCTGCCTCCGCAACAGAGTTCCTCCCTCGGTTCAATGCTGGGTGAAATGGGCGGACTAGGATCCCTCGCAGGCCTCGCCAGCAGCGCGCTCGGATCGAAGAACCTGGATGACATGTACGTCGCGATGTTGAAAAGTGAGTCGGTCGAGAATGCCGTCATCCAGAAATATGGACTGCTGCAGCAATATCGAAAGAAGTACTACTACGACGCGCGCAAAAAGCTGGAGTGGCGCACCACGATTGACGGATCGAAGAAAGACGGCATGATTCGCTTGACATTCGAAGATCGCGACCCCGCGCGTGCTGCGGAAATTGCCAACGGTTACATCGAAATCCTGCGTTCTCTTTCACAGCATTTGGCCATTACCGAGGCTGCGCAACGCCGCATGGTCTTTGAACAGCAGCTCGATAAGGCAAAAAACGACCTTGCCGATTCAGAAGAGGAGCTGAAGAAGACCCAGCTCTCCACCGGATTTGTACAGATTGATGCCCAGTCTCGCGCGATGATTGAATCGGCAGCGACTCTGCGCGCCCAGATGGTGGCAAAGCAGGTGCAGATCCAGGCCATGCAGGCGTACGCCGGAGAAGGCAATCCCGATTTGCAGGAACAGGAAGAGGAACTGGCCGGGCTGCGCCGCCAGTTCAACCAGATGGTTGGCTCCAACGGATCATCAAACGACGACCTGTTTCTCTCCAAGGGAAATGTGCCTGAAGCGGCCCTTGAATATGCGCGCAGACTGCGCGACGTAAAGTACAACGAAGCGATCTTCGAGATGCTCGCGCGCCAACTCGAAGCTGCAAAAATTGACGAGGCCCGCGAGGGTGGTTTTCTGCAGATCGTGAATCCAGCCCTCACGCCCGAGCGGAGATCGTTTCCCAAACGGACTTTGATGACCATTGGCGCGGCAGTGCTAGGTTTTTCGCTCGCTGTCATGTTCTCACTGTTGCAAGTAAGCGCGGCGCGAATGCGGGCAAACCCGATTGAAGCGGAACAGCTTGCACAATTGAAGCAGGCTGTTTGGCCGGGTGCGCAATCCACAACTGATCAGCGTGACGGCGGCAATCGTTCCCCGTCTGATCAACAAGAATCTTCCCACTCTTCCGAAGGCAATCGTCGCTTTTACGATTCCATCCAACGATAATCCACCCGGCGAATGAGGCTATTCCATCGCGTGGCTCTCGCAGCCTGGACCGGCCATTACGTAAATGAATCTCGCATCCCCAACAGTCAGGCCTCCCTCGGTTGCCCGCCGTGCAATGAGCCGTATCGCGCACGTTATTGGTCTCGACCGCGCCATCGGCTTCACTGTATTCGGGCGCGTAATTCAAGCATCGGGCAGCGTTGTGAACGTGCTGCTCATTCTTCACTTCCTTACGCTTCCGGTACAGGGTTACTACTACGCGCTTTGGAGTGTGGTAGCGCTGCAAGCCGTTTTTGAACTTGGGTTCTCCTTCGTAATCCTGCAAGTGGCCGCTCACGAGCGGGTGCATCTCGAGTTTCATTCCGATGGCGCCATCTCGGGGGATCACGTTGCCCACGCGCGCCTCGCCTCTCTTCTGCAGCGAACCGTGCGCTGGTACTCCACCGGGTGCATGGTGATGGGTGCCGCGCTTCTGACCGGGGGTGTCAAATTCTTCAGCATGCATCAAATCCCCGACCAGCCGCGCCTGTGGCTTTGGCCGCTGCGGATGACGGTCCTGGCGTGCATGATCATCTTCGCGCTCACGCCGGTATTGTCGTTCCTTGAAGGATGCGGGCAGGTAACAGACGTGGCTCGCACCCGCTTCATTCAGTCTGCTGTCAGCACGCTGGCATCGTGGACTGCGATGATCGCGCATCATGGTCTCTACGCTCCAGCCCTGGTGCTCGCCGGCCAATCTATAGTCGCCGCCGTACTGCTTTGGTCGCGCCGCTCACTGCTATTACCTCTGCTGCGCATGCCCGTCCGCAATCGCGGAATCCGCTGGGGCCGCGAAGTCTGGCCGTTTCAGTGGAGAATCGCAGTCAGTTGGCTCTGCGACTATTTCATCTTTCAATTGTTCACTCCGGTAATCTTCGCCTTTCGCGGACCGGAAGAAGCCGGACGCATGGGATTGTCGATGAACATCGTGATGCAGATGAGCGCCATGATGCTGGTCTGGATGACCACCAAGTCAGCGCCATTCGGCAGCCTGATTGCAAGACGCGACAACTCCGGCTTGGATGCATTGTTCTTTAGAGCCCTGCGCCAGTCTCTGGCGCTGCTTTTTGCCGCTTCAACCATTCTGCTCTGCACCGTGCTTGCAATTCCCGAGCTGGTTCCGCGACTTGCCCATCGGATTGTTCCCTGGCCGGTCTTTCTATTCCTTCTTTTGACGGCAATCGGCGGACACGTTGTGCAAAGCGAGGCCATCTATCTTCGCGCCCACAAGTGCGAACCTTTTCTCACGCAGTCCATCCTGATTGCCGCCGCGACCGCGACGAGCGTCATCTATTTCGCAAGAACCTGGGGCACGCTGGGCGTTGCCATCAGCGCATTCATCGTGCTTGGTTTATGTGGGACCGTTTCGGCCACAACAATCTTTTTTTCAAAACGCAGATTGTGGGGTTATAGCGGAGAGATTGGATGCGGGGTCCAGCCAATTTCTTCCAACACGCCATGAGCGATTCTCCGATGATGCCGAATGCAGGTTTTAAGCCGGATGGGAGCCCGGCGGTGGTTGCCGGCGTGTGGCCCCTTTGGACCGGGGCGCGTGCCCGGAATGTTGTCGATGGCGCCTTTAAGCCGCGACGCGAACTTCCTGTCTATTGCAGTCCCATAGCACTTTTCTTCGCAGTATGGATTCTGATGCTGGCCTGCTTGAGCGTGCACGTCTCCTACGTCATCTATCCCGGAGTTGTTACTCCGCTACTGATCTTTATCGTCTCCGGAGCTTCACTGCTTCTCGGCTACTATGCATCTACTGCGGTCCTCCACCGCGATGCAGCGGAAAGCGAACTAACTTCGTTTCAGCTCGACATCACCGGCCTGTGGCGTTTGAATCTGCTTTTTTGCCTGCTGGCTGTGCTCATCATGGCTTTCAACTGGATCATCTCCGGGCCGCCTCCCGCAATCGGCGACCCCAGCACTTATCTTGTCTACGGCAATCTCAAGCAGATTCTTTTCCCCACGCTCACCTGCATCGCTGTGAATGCCACTCTGGATACGTCACGGTTGCGCCGCCTTGTTTTCATCGCCTTTGCGATTGGCGGGATTGGCCTCTACGTGGCACGCGGAATCCTGCTGGTGACTTTCCTGCAAATGTTCTTCCTGTTTTCAATCAGGTCGCGCATGAGCCGGAAAAAGCAATATCTGCTCGCCATTGGAGCGCTTGTCATCGGCATCGCCGCGATGACCATCATTGGAAACCTGCGCACCGCCCACGACATCTTCATCGAATTCCTGCAGATTCGCGGCGACTTCGCCGATTGGCCCATGGCATTCCTCTGGTTCGTCTCCTATATCTCCATCCCGTTTTCAAATCTCTGCTGGATGGTGGCGCACGGCCCATCTCACGGCCCTACATTCGCATTTCTTTACTCTCTGCTCCCCTCGTTCATGGCGCCGTCCGATCCATATGCCGATGTCTACGGGAACATGAACATCATTGACAACGCCAGCACCTACTTGCAGGCTTGGGCTCTCGATTTTTCTTACCTTGGCATTTATCTGGCGAATCTCCTGATCGGCCTGGGATGCGGCTGGCTGGTCAATCGCGCGTATCCCAAAAACATTCTCATCCTCATCATCTTTCTAACTTCGATCTCACTGATGTTCTTTTCCGATATGTTGTTTTTGCTCTCCACGGTGATTGAGGTGCTGCTTCAACTTCTCGTTCTGAACAAATGCTTCAAATGGGGCCAACGGGAATCGTCTCACGCTTATGAAACTGCTTAAGCATTCCGTCAACACTTCAGGCAGGTTGCATGCTGTTGTCGTCATCGTTCTTTATGGCATGACGCCGGAAGAGTCGCCCGCTTTTCGCAGCTTGATTGAGGCACGTGCAAACACGCCGCCAGAGGTGGCTGTGGTTTCGATCGTGGTTTGGGACAATAGCCCAACGCAAAAATACACTACGGATCCTGGCGCAGGCATCGAGTACTACCACGACCCGCGCAATCCCGGCCTGGCCACTGCTTACAATCAAGCACTCGAGATCGCGGCGCGCCAACGGGCGGAATGGCTTATTACGCTCGACCAGGATTCAACGGTGCCAAACGACTACCTGCATCGCTTGGCATCAGCCGCGCGCGATTGTGCTTCAGGGCCCGATGTCGGAGCTATTGTTCCCCAAATTGCCAAGGGCGACAAGCGTCTCTCACCGTACTATTTCGCGCTCGGAGCAATTCCTCGATGGCACAGCACCGGATTTCGGGGCATCCCTGCGGAACCAGTCTTCGCATTCAATTCCGGTGCCATGTTTCGTGTTGAAGCGTTGCGCCAAATTGGCGGCTACGATTTGCGCTTTCCGCTCGAGTACAGCGACACTGCCCTATTTTGCAAGCTGCATGAGCATGGCAAGGGAGTCTTTATCGAAGGAAGCATTCAATTGCTTCACGAATTTTCGCTGATTGAGATGAATCAGCTCCTGAGCCAGGAGCGCTACCGCCGAACGCTTCTTGCAGAAACGGCCCTGTGGGATTTGCGCATGAACCGTCTTGCGGGTTGGGAGCGGACTCTGCGCCTGCTGCTGCGGATGATTCGCCATTGGATGCGCGGCGATCGCAGTGAATTGCGCCGGGTCACGGCAGATTTTCTTTTGCTGCGAATTTTCAGCTCAAAGAAATCTCGATTACGCAAATGGCGCGTATGGCTGAGCGAGAGGCGGCTGCCCGATAGCACACCCCACGAGGCGTACAAACAGCGGCCCAAAGTTTCGGTATGCATGGCGGCGTACAACGGCGAGAAGTACATTCAGGCCCAGCTCCATTCAATCCTCTCTCAGCTCGCCGCCGATGACGAAATCGTGATCGTAGACGACGGCTCTCAAGATGAAACGGTCGCTCTAGTCATGGATTTCGACGATTCCCGCATTCACCTGCTCGCGCATGAGAATAACCAGGGCGTCGTTGCCACGTTTGAAGATGCACTCCGCTCGGCAACGGGGGAGATTCTGTTTCTCTGCGATGACGACGATCTTTGGCATCCAGCGAAAGTGCAGCGGGTTCTGCGCGAGTTCGAACAGAATCCTGGAGTGAACATAGTCACCAGCCGGGTGGCGCTGATCGATGAGCAGGGCCTGCGGCTGCCCGATGCCCGCGTGAATCGCTACGGCAGATTCCATCCCGGCTTCTGGCGCAATATCCTCATGAACCACTATCAGGGCTCGGCCATGGCGATTCGTGCATCGCTCCTTGGCAAGGTCCTTCCTTTTCCGCGCACCAAATTGTTCCTGCACGACGTGTGGATTGGGACGCGCAATGAGGCAGCTGGCGGAAAAACGGCATTCATTCATGAGCCGCTCATGTTCTACCGCAGGCACACGCACAACGCAAGCCGCACACATGGCGTGATACGGCAAATCAGGACGCGAATCGATTTGCTGCTTTCCCACATAGCCCACGCATTATAGATAGCTCGAATGAGTTCATTGCCAAGCACCGCCATTGCCGCATTTCGTCTCGCGGATAGCCGGGAGATCCCCCTCCCATTACTTAGAGACTATGAAAATTGCGTTGATTATTCCTACACTAAATGCATCGGAAAATTGGCAGGCGCTTGTTGACGGAATCCACCTGCAAAACCTTTTACCCGACCAGGTCCTCGTCATCGATTCGTCGTCGGTTGACGGCACAGCGGCGCTGGCTCGCGCCGCGGGATTTCGAGTAATCGAAATCGATCGGCGTTCCTTCAATCACGGAGGGACGCGCCAGGCTGCCGCAACGCGTGTTCCGGATGCCGACATCCTCATCTACATGACACAGGATGCGGTCCCATGCGTGGCAGATTCTTTCCGAAACCTGGTCTCAGCGTTTTCCGATCCGGCCATCGGAGCCGCTTATGGACGCCAGATTCCGAGGCCGCATGCTTCCGGGATTGAGGCGCACGCCCGTTTCTTCAACTACCCGCCGACCTCGAGAGTGCGTTCATGGGCGTCCCGCTCGATTCTGGGCTTCAAGTCAATCTTTTTTTCGAATACTTTTGGCGCCTTTCGCCGATCCGCGCTCATGAGCATAGGCGGCTTTTCCCGCCAGGTGAACTTCGGTGAAGATACCCTCGCGGTTGCCCACCTGCATCGCGCCGGCTGGAGGACCGCTTACGTGGCAGACGCCCTGGTGCAGCACTCGCACGCGAATTCGCTCATTGCTGAATTTCGACGCTACTTTGAGATCGGAGTCTTTCACCAGCGCGAGCATTGGCTGGTGGATGAATTTGGGTCCGCGGGCGGCGAGGGCCGGCGCTTCGTGCTCTCGGAATTGCAATACCTTCTGAAACACGATCCGGTCGAGATACCGTCTGCGCTTCTCAGAACGTTGATGAAGTTCGCGGCTTATCAGGCGGGGCGGCACGAAAGCATCACAGCTCGATGGTTCGGGAGCACTTCTTCGGCCAAATTCGCAAAGTTTTCCGAACGGCGAAGTTGAGTAGTCATCTTCCTGAATGTGGAAAGGCGCGTAATCACGAGCGTCGGAAAAACTCCAACCGGATCGGCAAGCTACGATCCCAAATCCTGCCATCCAAGGCGGCAAGGCGCAGCCATGCGCTCCGGCGGTCGAAATGCGAGTCTCTATTTCTGAAGAATCGCATGTTGGTCACGAACGACTGTCTCGGTGAAGGTCATGCGGATTCCGTGCTTGGGCCGCAGAATTACCATCGGGCGCGCCTCAATTGTCTGGCCCGGAGAAAGTTGAAAATCGTATTTTCTTAGCAGCTTGCTCAGAATCATGAGAATTTGCAGCATCGCGTAGTTTCCGCCGATGCAGCCCCGCGGTCCGCCTCCGAACGGCAGATAAGTGAACGGCGGTTGCTGCTTTTCGTTTGCCTTAGTGAACCGCTCCGGATCGAATTGCTCCGGGTTCTGCCAGTACTTTGGCGCATGGTGCGCGCCATACACGAACACAATCACCGTCGATCCCCGGGGTATGACAACGTCCCCGGCCTGGTCGTCGGCAACCGCCATGCGGTCGATCATCCAGAACGGCGGGTAAAGGCGGAGCGCCTCCTGAATTACCTGGGTGGTAAATTCAAACCGCGGAACGTCGATGTAACTCAAAGGCGCATCGCCCACCACGGAATCGAATTCCTGCCGCACTTTATCAAGACAATCGGGCCGCGTGCTCAAGAGATAGAACATCCACGACAGAGCATTCGACGATGTTTCATGGCCGGCAACCAGCAGTTGCATGCTCTCGCTCAGGACCAGCTCATCGCTCATGCCTTCGCCATCGCTGTAGCGGGCGTCCATCAATGTCTGCAGCAAATCGTGGCCCGGCTCCTGGTGGCGCCGCTGCTTGATGTAGGCCATCAGGATGCTGTCGGCACCGGCGCGCATCTCTTCGTGTTTGCGCAGGTCGCCGGAAACGGCAAACCAGGGATTCATGTATGGCTGCAGGGTCTGCCGAACAATAAATTCCTGAACCGTGCAGATGGTATGGCTCACCAGGTCGATGTCTTCGTCTTTCAACTTAGCGCCAAAGAGCGACCGGGCGACCATAGAAAAGGTCATTTTCATCAGGTGAGGGTAAATATCGACGGGGCCAACACGGACTTGTCTTTCGAATTCCTTCAGCGACTCGGCAAGCGAGTCCTGCATGATTGCGGACAAAGCTTCAAGTTGTTTGCGATCGAAGCCCTTCTGGATAAGACGCCGCTGTGTGCGCCACGCTTCCCCGTGAGTGGTCAGAAGGCCTTTGCCCAGAAAGTGGCCCATCCGTTTTACTTGAATGTCCGATTTCTGGTAGTTCTCCCAATTGGTTTTCAACACCTGCTGAATCACGTCGGGATTGGTCGTGACAATGGCCTCTTTTAGTCCGCCTATATAGAACCGGAATGTGTCGCCATAGAGCTCGGTGTATCTGGTGAGAACTTGCACCGGATTGCGAACCATCGCAGGCGAGTCGGCAAAAGATCGAATTCGCGAAACAACGGGGATAGGTGTGGGCAACGTTATACCTCGCCCGGATGCGTACTGTGAACGGTAGAGAATCTCATTTGACCTGCCTGAAGCTGTTGGGGGTCCAGGTTAAACATCAAGCTGCCTGAATCAGTCTTCATTTCCCAACTGCTTCAAAAGTATCAGATGATGCACGATTGCCCGTGTCATGGTGGGATGTTGCCGGTAGGGAACACCAAACTCTTCGGCGGTCTGCTTCACAATCCGGGTGAGCGGAGCGTAGTGCGTGTGGCACACGAAGGGGCAAAGATGGTGGGCAATGTGGTGGTTGAGTCCGCCGGTGAGCCAACCAACGAGCGGGTTTTCCGTCGCGTAATCGGCCGTGGTGGCGAAGATGTGGTACACGCCATTGTCGAACTCGCCGCGGTCGGCAGGGAAGTAAGTGCTGTCGACAGTGTGCGTCGTCTGAAAGACCAGCGATACGGTCATACCGATGATCAAGTGGACCAGCACGAACGCAAGGGCGACCAGCAGAATCGGTTTCCCCAAAACCACCACCGGCAAAATCAGCATGTAGGTGAGGTAGAGTCCTTTGCCCGCAAATAAGATTGCGTATTCCCGCAGCGGATGCCTGGTGCGCTTCAAATAATCGTGGGTCGGAAAGAAAAAGGCTTCAAAATCCCTCAGAAATACATAGTCGAGAGAGAATAGCGCGTAAAAAAACAGCGCGTAAATGTGCTGGAACCGATGCATGCGCGTGCGCGGTTCATGTGGAGTAAACCTGAAGATGCCGCGTCCGGTAAGCGCATCGTCTTCGCCCTGGAGATTGATGCAGGAGTGGTGGCCGCGATGATGGAGAATGCGCCACATGTACGAGCTGATTCCGCAAACATCGAAAACGTAATTCAGGAGTTTGTTAACCGACGGCACAGACGAGATGGCGTTGTGGTTGCTGTCGTGTGCGATGTTCAGCAAAAGGAATGTCTGGGCAAGGCCGCCGATCAGATAAAGGCCAACAAATCTCCATGAGTCTGGCCTAAGTGCGTAGATGGCAATCCAACTGCCTAGTAGCACTGAAAGACCCACAGCAACCTTGAGCCACATTGAAAGGTCTGCTTTGGGAGAGATCTTCCGATCGGCGAAAAAGTTTTCGAGGCGGCGGCGCAGGACTTTCGGGAAGGAAGGCGCGTTTAACGGCTCGCTGATGCAATGTGACGGCGAAGCCTCGGAAGGTACAAGGTCATCGACATCCGGCCTTAAAGTGACTACTGCTTCGGTCCCGGACGTCACCGGCGCCTCCAAGATTGTGTAAAGCCGTTCCGGCGCACCATGGCCGGCGGTATCGGCTGGCCAGGGTAACAGGGGATCTGAGCACACATCGCCGACAGCATCAAACCATGAATCTTAGCGCGAAAGTCCATGGAGAATCAAGGTAATTCGGGTTGGACGGAGCCGCGCAGGGCGCCGTTTTAGCTCACAAGATGCCACCCATTGCCTCCCGGCTCTGCTACCATGAACGAACAGACTGTATGAAAACACGTTGAATGGGCAATTGAGGCCCGGCAGTCTCTGGAAGACTTCCCCGTCGCCTGAGCCCGGCCGTCATAGAGATTTGCCCCGACCGGAACGAGCGACACTTGAGCAAAGAACGGTTATAACCTTTGTTCTTAATAGCGGCCTGCACTCACGTTTCGCGCGCCGAGACCCAGTCGTACTTTGCCCCATCATTATGCGCGCAGCAGTGAGAGTGCAGGTGTTTCCCACGTACTGAGTTCTCCCAATTCACTTTGAAGGGTATCTCTGATCGAATATGGCGTCGATATTGGACCAACTTGATAGGCTCGGGGATGAGCACCCAAACAAACTCCTCTATTCGTACCTTGACGTGAACGGCAATCCTATCGAGTGCTATTCCTACGCCTCCTTTCTCTACAGAACGAAGGCGATCGCAGGATACCTGCGGGAAGCGCATGGTTTCGCGGCGGGCGACCGGCTGTTGCTCGCCTATCCGCCCGGCCTGGAAATGATCTGCGCATTTTTTGGTTGTGTGCGCGCCGGGTTGATTCCCGTGCCTGTTTATCCCCCAGGATCTCGCGGCTTCCAAAGCGCCTTGTACAAGATGGTCCACATCGCAAAGGATTGCGAGGCGGCTGGGATTTTAACCAGCAGCGATTACCGCGCGTCTCTGAAGACGAATCTGACCCGAAGCGGCGTTACGGCATCAGGTGTAGACGTCGATTACATCTCCGGCCTTCCCTGGATTGTGACGGAAAGCTTTGTGGATACGATTTCGGACGAACCTTTTTACGAGGTTTCGAAGATTCTGTTTCTCCAGTACACATCGGGATCGACCATGGAGCCCAAGGGTGTGATCGTGTCGCACGAGAACATCCTCAACACCTGCCCGCGCGTGATCGACCATCCCGAGCCGGTAGTCGTCTCCTGGCTGCCGCAGTATCACGATATGGGCCTGATCGGCTGCTACCTCTATCCCGCGTTGAAAGGCGGAACCACCTACGGCTTCGCTCCCATGGATTTCATTCAGCGGCCGGCGTTGTGGTTTGACTCAATCAAAACCTATCGAGCGACAGCTACAGCCGCACCGAACTTCGCTTTTGACTATTGCCTGCGCGCCGGAAGACTTTCGAAGGAAAGCCTCGAAGATTGCGATCTTAGTTCGCTCGAGGTGTTGATGGTGGCTGCGGAGCCCGTTAAGGCGGATACGTACACGCGCTTCCTTGAGACATTTCAGCCCTACGGACTCAGGTCGGAGAGCTTCTACGCCGCTTACGGGCTGGCCGAAAATACGCTCGCAGTTTCACTCCGCGGCCGCAATATCGTTTCCGTCAACAAGCGCGCCCTCGCTCTGGGCAAGGCTCGAATGACAACCGAAGTCTCGGAGATAGACGCGTCCACCCAGATCGTCAGTTGTGGAATTCCGCTCCCAGGCCTCGACGTCAAGATCGTGGATCCCGAGCGGCACGTTGCGCTCAAGGAAGGTCTTACCGGCGAAATCTGGATCGCCGGAGACAGCAAGTGCCTGGGCTACTGGAAGAATGCGGAACTGACGATGAAGCAGTTTCGCGCGCGGCTCGTAGACGACAGCCCCTATGACGATGGCTACCTGCGGACCGGCGACATGGGCTTCTTCCACAAGGGCGAGCTCTACGTTTGCGGCCGCATCAAAGACATGATTATTCTCCGCGGACAGAACTATTACCCGCAGGATATCGAGAACGTCGTGGAGAAAGCTTCAGGGCTGATTCGGGGTAATTGCGTCGCTGCCTTCCAGATTCACGAAGACAGTGAGCCGGCGCTGGCTATCGTGGCTGAAGTGAAAAATCCAAAAGTGCTTCCCGATGCGCGCAAGATTGCCGCCGCGGTCCGGAATTACATCAACGTTGAAACTGCGTTGATTTCGTTCATCGCCCCTCGTGCCATTCCCAGAACCAGTTCGGGCAAGATCATGCGCCACAAAGCCAAGCACATGTGGCTGGCCGGCGAGTTTAACGTTCTGTCAGAATTTTCGCGCGAGAAAGATGCAGGCGCCTCAGAGTGCGGTTCTCATATACAGACTTCTTTCGACGCCCTGAAAGCCAGGTACAACCTGACCGGCCAGGAATCGTACAACCTGGTTGAAGCCGGGCTCGATTCTCTCGACCTTGTCGTGTTCATGCATGAGCTCAAGGAGCTTTTGAAAGATAAAGGCGCCGATTTGCTGGCCAGGCAGGTGGACATCGGCGTGATTCAGCGCGTGAGCGTAGCCGAGCTGTTTCGATTGGCCGAACAATTGGAGCGCGCTCCCGAAGAAGCATTGACTATGCTGCGTCATTCCCTGGCGGTTTTCCGCGAAGAGCAGCGGTCGGCAGAAAAGCAGTTGATGAACAGCGACAGAAAACTGATTTTTGCGCCTAAGGCGCCTGCGCCTGTGCCTGCTATTCCGGTTCTCAATCATGTGCTGCTCACGGGCGGCACCGGTTTCATCGGGCCGTTCCTCATGAAAAGCCTGCTCGAACAGACGCGGGCAAAAATCTATGTCCTCGTCAGGGCGTCAGACGAAGAGCAGGGCCGGCAAAGATTAAGGGCTGCAATGGATTCGATGGGGTCTTGCCCCGCCGGGTTGATGTCGATGTTCGATGCTCGCATCATTCCCATCTGCGGCGATCTGGGGCAGCCAAAACTGGGACTCACGCAGGATGTGTGGAACTTCCTCGCCAGCGAGATGGACACCGTGTTCCACAACGGCGCGACCGTGAACTACCTGTTTAACTACGATCGAATGCGGGAAGCGAACGTGCTGGGAACCAACGAGGTCTTGAGACTGTCGTTCGAAGGGCGGCCCAAGAACCTCAATTACGTCTCCACGACTTTTGTGTTCGGCTGGGCCGTGAAGAGCGTCCTCTATGAGACCGACCAGAACGAAAACATGGAGCTGCTCGATTTTGGATACAGCCAGTCAAAATGGGTTGCGGAACAAGTGGTGGCTGACGCGCGCAGCAAGGGCCTTTCTGTCAGGATTTTCAGGCCCGCGCTGGTCAGCCCGTCGGTTTCGGGCGGCGGCAACAACTTCGATATCGCCGTGCGCCTGGTTGCATTCATGGTGAATCACGGCATTGGAGTCGACGCCCTGAACCAGGTGAGTTTTGTGCCCGCCGACATTGCCGCAAACAACATTGTCGCCATCTCCACGACTCCTGGAACTGAAAATAAGACCTACCACGTTGTGCGCGACGACTATGCCAACATGATGGACATTACCGGGCTTATCACCAAGGCGACCGGTCGGCAATTTGAAATATTCAGCGTTACCGATTTCGTTCCCGAGCTGATCCGCAGATGCCGCAAAGAAGATCTCCTTTTTCCATTGCTCGATTTTCTGGTGGGTTCAGTGGATAACATCACCGCGATGGAGTTCAAGCGCTACGACAGTACCGCGTATCAAAAGGCTCGAGACGCCTCGGAGTGGGGCAAGGCCGATCCGTCGCTCGAAGATACGGTCAACGGCATTCTAAAATTCATGCACCGCAAGGGCATCATTTCGGTAGAGGCTCGCGAGACCAAAGCGGCGCCTGCGCCCGTGCCCGCGCCCACGCCCGCTGCCAGCGGCCGGTTGGCCTGGTCGGACGCGTAAAGCTGAAGAGCGAACCATTACTGCTTTTTGAAGACCAGCTTCTCATTTAAGTGCTGGCCGGTTTCGTACGTGCCAGAAGAGGTGAGCGTCATCTGCTGCCCATCGGCAGAAACCACCCACCTGTCCTTTTGCGTCACTTGATCGTCGCGCCGGTAAATTGAATCCACGGTGCGCGGATCGACAAGCTGCAGCGTTACCGTGTCGTTGCGCGAATTCCTCAGGTCGTACTGCTTGCCGTCGTAGCGGGCTGTGTAACTGAACTCGCCCGAAAATCGCACCCCATCGTTCCCATCCGCCTCGATCTTGAGCGGTAGCCCTTGCCGCAAACGGGTCTTGCTCAGATCTTGCGTCCAATCACCGGCGAACAGATCACGGGGCGCCTTGGCGCCTCCGCTGCGCGTCCACACTGTAAGTTTGTCGGCGTGCCCCGCGCTTATAGTCGTGATCGTAAGCTCGTTGCCATCGGCCGAAAGTTGCTCGCGAACCGTCGCCACCAGTGCTCCGTCCTTCTTCTCCTTCACCTCGGCGTGTCTCTTGTCGATCCTGTGCAACTCCACTTGATTGAATGCCGGGTTACCCGGGACTGTAGTTTCGTGCCCGTTCCCGCCCGCCGTGAAATCCATTCGTTGATCGCCGGACATCACCACATGCACTTCGTCATGAAGGTCGGCAATGGATAGTTTGTTGGGCGGATCGAGGGAACACTGCGCGGAGATCAGCGTCCAGGAGCCGATCCTAGGGTCAGCCGCCCAGGCTTGAACGGCGAATAACAACGCGAGCATTGCGAGTCTACGAATAAGTCCTCCTCAACCACCAAGCTGAGCCAGGTCTCTGACCGCTTAAAGTTACACCAAAGTGGGTTGCCCCATCCTTTTCGCAGTCTTACCGCGGAAAGGGTGGGAAAGCACAGAATAGTGCAGCCAATCTCATGGTTCCAGCAAATCAGATCGGCCGGGTTCCCGAGCGCTCAGAACCTGCATCCTTACTACTATACGAATCGTTTGCGCGTCGGGAGCCTGTTTGTGCGTTTGAATCCCTTTCGCCTCGTCAACGAAAGCGAATATTTGCTTAACGGTTTGCGATCCGGTCTGACATGATGGGTTTCATGCATGTGCGCCGTTTATGGGTGGCCGGGATCGTCCTTATCGGAGTGGTTGCGCTTCTTCCATTCTCTTTTCACGCCGAACGCCATCTTGAGACGGCAACCCGCGTGGAAGGGAGCCAGGCGGAAACCGTCAAGCAGGAGTTGAGCAGCCGCTTTCATTCGCCGTTTGTTGATCGGGTGGTGCTGGTGGTTGAGGGACTGCCGGCGGCTGATTCGGACCAAGGCGGCCAAGCGCTAGCCACCATTGAAGCAGGACTCAAAGACGAGCCGGGCGTGTCTGGAGTAGTTTCATACCTCGACTTGCGCGATCCCGTTTTCCTGGGCAAAGGCGGTGGAACCTTTATTCTCATAGGGCTCGCCTCGACCGAGGGGCCTGTGGAATCCCTCGTTCCCGAGCTTCACGACCGGGCAAAGTCTCTTGAAGATCAACTACGGAGCCGATATCCCGCCGTAAAGCTCGAATTGACAGGCGAGATTCCGCTGAATTTCGACATTCGAAAGGCGAGCGCCGACGAAGTACGGCACAGCGAAAGTCTGGCGATTCCCGCAACGCTCGCACTATTGTTGCTTGCGTTTGGAAGCTTCGTCGCAGCCCTGATTCCATTGGCCGTTGGCGAACTGGCGATCGCGGCCACGCTCGCGATTACCGGACTCCTTGCCGCGCGATTCCACTTGTCAATCCTGGTTCAGAATCTGGCCACCATGCTCGGGTTGGGCCTCGGGATCGACTACGCGCTCCTGATGGTCAGCCGATTCAGGGAGGCGCTTTGCACTGGAAACGACGGACCCGCCGCCTCGCTGATTGCCGCGCGCCAGGCGGGACACACCCTTTTGATTTCAGCATCGACCGTAGCCATTGGATTTCTTGCTCTCCTGACAGTTCCCATCAGCGAGATTCGGTCCATCGGCGTCGCCGGCATCCTGGTGGCGGGAACGTGTGTGCTGCTGGCAACCACCGTCGTGCCGGCGGTGCTCTCACTCCTGTGTCACCGCATTGACGCCGGCCGGCTGCCCTTTACTCCCAGGCTCGATGCGCAATGGTCCGCACGCACCGGAGATCGCTGGAGGCGATGGGGAACGGTGATTGTCGCCCATCCCTGGCGTGCGCTTTTGCTGGCTGGCGTACCTTTGCTTTTACTCGCCTGGCAGGCCACCCGGCTCGATACCAGTCTGCCCCGTGGAAATTGGCTGCCGCAGGCTGCCGAATCGGTTCATGCCCTGAACACCCTTGGGAAAATGGGTCGGAACGGCGTTGTTGAATCGTTGCGCGTCGTCGTCGAACTGCCCTCCGATTCCATTTCGCAAACCGACGCGGGGTGGAATGCCATCGATAGCCTCTCAAAGCGGCTCGCCGGCGATCCACGCTGCGACCGCGTCATTTCTATCACCACTATTGCAGCGGGAAATCGGTCTGCGCTGGGCGACCTCTCGCGCGAGACTCGCCGAACGTTCTTGAGCAGCGACGGACGGGCCGCGCTCATTGAGGTGCTGCCCGCGACTTCAGTTTCACTGCTTCAACAGGTTAACTGGGTCAGGGAACTCAGGAAGACCGGCGCAACAGCTCTTACCGGAGTGCCTGGCGCCACGCTGCTCGTTGGCGGAATTCCGGCGCTGAATGCCGATTATCAGACGATTGTCGACAATCGCTTTGTCCCGGCGATGTCGCTGGTGGTGACGGGAACATTCCTGGCGCTCATGGTCGGATTTCGATCGCTCTTCGCCGCCATAAAGGCCATCGTATTGAACCTGTTTTCGGTAGCCGCCTCATTCGGAGCATTAGTACTCGTTTTCCAGGACGGACACTTGAGCGGTTTGCTGGGCGTACCCGGGGGAACTGGAAGCGTATTTCCCCTCGTTCCTATTGTCGCCTTCGCCATCGTCTTCGGACTCAGCATGGATTACGAAGTGTTCCTGGTGGCGCGCGTTCTCGAAGCCAGGAGGAGCGGGCTGAGTGAAGAAGACGCAATCCCGGAAGGGCTGGCTCGAACCGCGGGCCTGATTACCAGCGCTGCCGCCATCATGATCGTGGTTTTCGCCGCATTCACTTTCGGAGATTTCCTGGTCGTCAAAATGATCGGGTTTACTCTGGCGGTCGCGGTCTTGATTGACGCGACACTGGTTCGAATTGTGATCGGCCCGGCGCTCCTTCGCGTCGCAGGCGATTGGAACTGGTGGCCCGGCGGCTTGGCCACGAAGCGCAGTTCAACCGTGACGTCGAATTACGATTGACTCGTAGTTGTAAACGCTCAGGCTAAATCCTGAGGCACGATAGCGATGAAGGACCCTGCAGCCTTGGTCGTACTTTATGATTCCATGTCACGCACTTTCTCCTTGCAACCCCATCATCTTATGGGGGTTACTTCCGCTTTGGCGGTCACTCGCGAGGAATCGCGCCGAAGTGCGGTTTATAACGAGCGAGTGAGAACCCCATGGCCGCGCTGTCGCCGGAAAATTTTGTTGACAATCAAAAAGAAGGTCGGTAGCGTCCTACCCAGCCCCTAAAGAGGTCAAGCCGTCCGAACGACCCCAGTACGACCCCAAAATCCTATGCCTTCCGCGTGAAGTTCTCACGGGACGAAGGTTCGTATCGCCTGCTGTACAGCGAATCGGCCGATACAGATTAATTTGCGAAAACACCAGGGCGACCCGATCCGTACTGGTCGCACCGGCGCCGAGCGTGCAAGTTCCCGGCGGGTGTTTTCAAACTCTGCAAGAGATCGAACTGATTTGAGGACCTGTTCCCATGCTCATGCCTATGGTGTTTCGTGTTGCATCCCTGTTTTCTGCCATCAATCTGCGTTCCAGCCTCCGCACCGCCGGGATCAAAGCGTTTCGCCTTCCCTTACTCGCGGCCGCGGCAATGCTGTGCCTGGGTGGGGTCCGGGCGCACGCGGCATCCACCTGGACGGTGGATACGCTGAGCGACGACTCAACCACATCGCAGACCACCGCGCAGACCAATTGCCAAAGCGGCAACTCGAGCACATGCGCGCTGCGCGACGCTATTCTTGCGTCCGGCTCGGGCGGCACCATTCAATTCAGCGTGACCGGCACGATCACACTCTCCAGCGCCCTGCCGCAGATCAACGCGAGCGTGACCATCCAGGGCCCCGCCGCAAACTCGCTCACGGTCTCCGGCAACAATGCCTACCAGGTGTTCAACATCGGCTCCGGCGCGACGGTGACCATCTCCGGACTGACCATCGCCAATGGAAGTGACGGCAGAGGCTCGGGCGGCGGCATCGCCAACGCCGGAACGCTGACATTGAGCAATAGCACCTTTTCCGGTAACTCCGCCTTCGTCGACGGCGGCGGCATCTGGAGCAGCGGCTCCCTGACGGTGCAAAACAGCACCTTCACGGGCAATTCAGCGGCCGATGGCGGCGGCATCTATAACATTGGCTCGATGACGGTGACGGACAGCACCTTTTCCGGTAACTCCGCCTCGGCCGGGGGCGGCGGCATCTACGCCATCCAGGGCCTGGTGGCCAACAGCGCGTTCAGAGACAATTCCGCCACTTCAGGCGGCGGCATCGTGAATTACGAGGGCACAATCACGGTGACCAACAGCACGTTCAGCGGCAATTCTGCTGTTGCAGGCGGAGGCATTTTGAATGTCGTCGACTCCTCGTCGACGGTGATCAACAGCACCTTCTCCGGTAACTTTGCCACGGGAACTGGCGTCGACGGCGGCGGCGGCATCGCTAACGCGGGCACACTGGCGGCGAACAACAATATCTTTACCGGCAATACCGCCGCCGCGGCTCATGGAGGCGGCATCTACAACAGGTCGGGGACAACCACGGCCAGTTACAACGTCTTCTATAACAATCTCGCCGCCGGCTCCGAAGACGACTGCGGGAACTGCACTCCCACCAACTCCACCACCGGCAATCCCAACCTGCTGCCGCTGGGCTATTACGGCGGGACGACGGAGACGATGGCGCTGGCGCCGGGGAGCGCGGCCATCTGCGCGGGCCTGGCCGCAGATGTTCCTAATGGCGTATCCACCGACCAGCGCGGCTTTGCGCTCGATGCGACCTGCGCCTCCGGCTTTGTAGATGCGGGCGCGGTGCAGACCAATCAGTATGTAGTTACCACGCTCACAGACGTGACGGATGGCAGCCCCGCGTGCACAACCGGCATAGGCACAACCTGCTCGCTGCGCGACGCCATCAGCCTGGCCAATACCACCCCCGGCGATATCACCTTCAAATCCAGCCTCACCAGCGTCGCCACGCCCGGAACCATCAACCTGCATACGGGCACCAACACATCCCTGCCCGCGCTCAGCGGGCAGACGAATATCCTCGGCCCCGGCGCCAACCAGCTCACCGTCTCCGGCGGCAGCGCGGTGGCCGTGGGCAGCGTGTTTACCGTCAACTCCGGAGCGACGGTGCTGCTCTACGGGTTGACCGTCTCGAATGGGAGGTCCTCCACCAGTGGCGGCGGCATCAAAAACTCCGGCAGCCTGACGGTCGACGAGAGCGTTGTATCCAATAACCTTTCCGAAGCCGCATCCCTCAGCGGTGGTGGCGGCGGCATTTATAACATAGGCTCGCTCCTGCTCGTGGACAGCACGGTCTCTGGAAATTCCGTTGTCGATGGTGGCGGCGTGTACAGCGACGGTACGCTGGAGATAGTCGAAAGCACCGTCTACGGTAACACGGCCGCCTATCATGGCGGGGGAATCGCTATGTTTGGCGGATCCGCAGTCATTGTCAACAGCACCATTGCCGGCAACATGCAGACGGAACCCAGCTTCGACTCGGGCGGCATCTACGACACCGGCTCGCTGACGCTGACCAACAGCATCGTGTCCGGGAACACCGCGGCAGGGACCCACCCCAACGTCGATTTCTACTCCGGCACCGGCAACGTGATCGGCGGCGAAACGAACAGCACCAACAGTCTGGTGGGCGGCAACGGTGCCAACATCACCCTCAGCCCGCTGCAGTTGAACGGCATCGGCGCGACGGTGCCGACCATGATTCCGCTGCCTGGCAGCCCCGCCATCTGCGCGGGGCTTTCCAGCAATATTCCCTCCGGAACAACGACTGACGAACGAGGCTACCCGAATACCAACACCACCTACACGGGCTACTCGTCAGGCAGCCCCTGCGTAGATGCGGGTGCGGTGCAGACCAACTACACCAGTGCGGCATTTGTGCAGCAGCCGACCGATACGGCGACAAATAGCAACATTTCGCCCTCGCCGACTGTCGAAGTACTGGAGACCGACACGCTCTTAAGCAGCAACAATACCGACGCGGTGGGCGGCATCCAGGTGACGGTCACTCCCAGTGGCGGGACCTATGCCGGTAGCCCGTTCAGCGCTACCACCAGCTCGACGAGCCCGTTTCTGGCCACATTCTCGAGCCTTGACTCCAGCACGTCGGCCAGCGGAATTGACCTGGTCACAAGCGCTATCACAGTTGTCGGCTCCAACACGCTGGGCCCGGTGCAGAGCAACACGTACAACGTCGGCGGCTCGGCCACGCACTTCTCGGTCAGCGCGCCCCCCGCAGCCACGGCGGGTACACCGTTCTCCATCACCGTTACCGCGCTTGACGCCGGCAACAACACAGCCACCGGCTACACGGGCACCGTTTCCTTCACCGAGTCCGACAATGGCGCAGCGTCATCGATACCGGGCAATTACACGTTCGTGTCTGCGGACAACGGCGTTCACACCTTTACCAACAGCGTAACGCTGGTGACTGCGGGCGCCCAGACCGTGACAGCCACCGACACTGTGACCGGATCGATCACGGGAACATCCAGCAACATTTATGTCAGCCCCGGAACAGCAACACAGGTGGTTTTCAAGACCATGCCCTCGTCCACGGCCACAGCCGGTGTTGCCTTCGCCACACAGCCGGTCGTTGCCATTGAGGACCAGTACGGCAATGTGGAAACCAGCGATAGCACAGACACGGTAACAGCAGCCCGTGGGTCCCTGGGCACAGCCGCATTGCAGGGCGCCTCTCTCACGGTCACCGTGTCGAACGGCGTCGCCACCTTTTCCGGATTGTCCTACGACAAAGCTGAAACCCTGAATATCTCGGCCACCAGCAACCAGCCCATACCCTCCGCAACATCCAGCAATATTGTCGTCTCGCCGAATATTGGGTCACAACTTGCAGTCAGCGGCTATCCGACTACCTGGTACGCAGGTGCAACGGCCCAGATCTCGGTCGATGAAGTTGACCAATACGGCAATGTGCTCGAGAACTTCTTGGGCCCTGTCACGGTAACAACCTCAGACAGCGCTGCCACAGTCACTCAGTTCTCCTCTTATTACCTTGGCGTTGTATCTTATTCGGTCGTCTTCAATACGCAAGGCCCGCAGAGCATCACCGTGACTTCGGGATCGCTCCCGAGCGCTTCGGAAACTGGAATTCAAATTGGACCGATGCCGTCATTCGTCGTCACGGTGGCCACCGACACTACCGACGGCCAGGACACATCATCGGACTGCACCAATCAGAGCCTCCCCGGAGCCACGCCCGACGCCAGTTGCAGCCTGCGCGACGCAGCATGGGCCGCGGACTATCTTGGCGCCGGCAACATCACCTTCTCGCCGACTGTCTTTAATGCGCCGACTACGATTACACTTTCTGCCCCCACAAATTCCGGCAATGACTTTGGCGCTGTGGGGATCGGCGCCAATACCACGCTCACCGGACCAACCGGTTCCGGAGGAAGCGTTAATCTTGTCACCGTCAGCGGGGCAACTCCTGCCCCACCATCCACCGGCAGTGCAGTTTTCTTCGTTTATGGCAGTCCTTATTCCCCCACGCTTATCGGACCCGATACCATCGCCAATCTCAACATTGTTAACGGCGACGGCTCCGCAGCTACAGGTGATAATTCCGGCACCGGAGGCATTTCTTCCGAAGCCCCGACTTTCACTCTGTCCAACTGCAACTTTACCGGGAACAATGGTGACCTTGCCGGCGCGCTCTATAACTACTCCGGCCAGGTGACGGTGACCGGCGGTTCATTCTCAAGCAACACTGCGACAGGCGTTTACGAACCCAGCTCAGCCGCAATTTTCAGCGACACCAGCACCGGCACGCCGAAGTTCGTCAAAAACCATTCTTTTGCTTCAAAGCAAAACGGCGCTCCTGCCGCAATCACCGAAGCTTCGAATTCCACGGCCACGCTCAAACCAGGATTCTATGGAACCACCATAGGCGGGCGGGCCGGTTTCGCCAGTCGTGTGCGAATTATGAGCGCGCACCAATCGAGTGCTCAATGTGCCGGGTGTGCCTCTGCCCATGCGGGGAACTCTTCCCTGCTCACCTCGCAATTATCCGTTCTTCCCGAAAGCTCGGGCAGTGGCGCTCCGCTCTCGCTTCCCTCGCTTACGGTCACCAACACCACATTCACGAGCAACCAGGGTGGTGCTACCGGTGCGGTTTTTGACGCGGGAGATCTGGTGAGTATCACCAATTCGACTTTCTTAAACAATACCGCCAACGATGGAGGAGGCGCGCTTGTTGCCTACGAAGGCGGAGAAGTTACGGTCAGCGATAGCACGTTCAGCGGCAATACGGGTTCAGTGGCCGGCGTTGCATTCGGCATCAATGGTGGTCAATTCCAGGTGCAGGGAAGCACCCTGTCAGGCAACGTATCCACCGGAGGGGGTGGAATTCCGATTCCCGACGCAGGTGGAGTAGTGGTGTATGGAGACAGCTATGCGTTTCTGGCCTACGATACGATCGTCAACAACTCTTCCACATCCGGGACGGGAATTGGCGCAATCGCTGACTTCGGATCGACAGACAGCTTTGTCGCCGCCTTCAACCTCACTGTTACGGGCAACTCCGGCTTCTATGGAGCCATGCTCGATGACAGCGGCGACGAGTCGGATTTGGAAAACACCATTGCTTCAGGCAACACAACCACCGATCCCAATGCCGCTACCGATGGTACTTCTCCCGATTCCAACGGAATGATGCAGTATGGGCCCAACCTGATTACTTCTCCCTACGCCAATCTTTCCGCGCCTGGCAACTACGGTGGACCGACGCAGACCATGCTCCCCGATCCCGGAAGTCAGGCCATTTGCGGCGGATCGGAGGCGGACCTGGCAAACGCATATACGTATTACGGAATAACGTTGACCACCGATCAACGCGGCTATCCGAATACAAATTCCACTTACTTGTTATTTGGAGGTGGAACCTGCGTGGACGCGGGCGCGGTGCAAACCAACTATGCACTCAGCTTCACCACCCCGCCTCCGGCCAGCGTGTCCGTGGGCCAGGTGATCTCGCCGGCGCCCGTAGTGAGCCTGACCGAAAGCACATTGCCATTCGGCGCAGCCTCCGCATCGGTGAACATGACAGACAGCGCGAATCTGCTGAGCGGTACGACCTCAGAGGCTCTGTCAGCGGGCGCTGCCAGTTTCAATGACCTGGTAATCTCCGCGCCTGCGAGCAATGACCTCCTCTTCGCATCGATGCCTCTTAACGCCGTCGTCCTCATTGACGCGCAGGCCCCGGCCGGAATCTCAGCAACGGCGATTCCAGCCACGTTGTCTCCATCGTCTGGGACCTTATCGACTAGCCAGAACTTCACCTGGAACAACGGTGCAGGACCGACCCTATACCAGTTGCTGCTGGGAACCAGTGGCCCAGTCTCAAGCGACCTGTACAACTCGGGCCCGACCACCAGCACATCGGCAACGGTGACGATTCCCAGCTATGGTGTGACCGTTTTTGCCACATTGAGACAACTCATCAATGGCACGTGGCAAAGCAGCGCTTACACCTTCACCGAGCTTGGAACCCCGACCCCGGCTACGCTTTCACCGTCGTCAGGCTTGCTTTCGACGGGCCAGACCTTTACCTGGAGCAACGGTGCCGGACCGGCGAGGTATCAGTTGCAACTTGGAACCTCGGGCTTTGGCTCAACTGACATACTCAGCACCCCGGACACCACTGCAACCACCGCGTCAGTGACCATTCCATCCAACGGCGTGAATGTGTATGCCACCTTCTATCAGCTCATCGACGGCGCCTGGCAGAAGTCGGAGTACACGTTCATCGAGCCGGGTTCGCCGACTCCGGCCACACTCTCGCCATCGTCTGGGACCTTGGCGGCGAGCCAGACTTTCACCTGGAACAACGGCATCGGCCCGTCGCAATACCAGTTGCTGCTGGGTACAAGTGGTCCAGATTCAAGTGACCTGTACAGCTCCGGCGCTACTACCAGGACATCTGCAACGGTCGCGATTCCCAGCTATGGTGTGACCGTATTTGCCACATTGAAACAACTCATCAATGGTGTGTGGCAGAGCACCGCTTACACGTTCGTCGAGCTTGGTACTCCCACCCCGGCCACGCTTTCGCCTTCGTCAGGCACGCTTTCGGCTAGCCAGACCTTCACCTGGAACAATGGTGCAGGTCCGTCAAAGTACCAGTTGCAGCTTGGAACCGCAGGCTTTGGCTCTACTGACATTCTCAGCACCCCGGACACCACCGCGACCACAGTCACAGTCAGTATTCCCTCCAACGGCGTGAATGTGTATGCCACCTTCTACCAACTCATCAATGGCGCCTGGCAGAAGTCGGAGTACACCTTTATTGAGCCGGGCACCCCGACGCCGGCAACGCTCACGCCATCGTCAGGCATGCTTTCAGACACCCAGACCTTCACCTGGAGCAACGGAGCAGGACCGGCGAGGTACCAGTTGCAGCTTGGAACCTCGGGCTTTGGCTCTACTGACATTCTCAGCACGCCCGACACCACCGCGACCACAGTCACAGTCAGCATTCCGTCCAACGGCGTAACTGTTTATGCCGCTTTCTATCAACTTATTAATGACACATGGCAGAAGTCGGAGTACACATTCACCGAGCCGGGTTCACCCACACAGGCCACGCTTTCGCCATCCTCAGGGTTGCTTTCTACTAGCCAGGCCTTCACCTGGAGCAACGGCGCAGGACCCTCGCAATACCAGTTGCTGCTGGGAACCAGTGGGCCAGATTCAAGCGACCTGTACAACTCCGGCGCGACCACCAGGACATCGGCAAACGTCACGATCCCCAGCTATGGCGTGACCGTGTTTGCCACACTTAAACAACTCATCAGTGGTGCATGGCAGAGCACGGCTTACACCTTCACCGAGCCGGGCACTCCGACCCTGGCCACGCTTTCGCCTTCGTCAGGCGTCCTTGCGACCAGCCAGACCTTTACCTGGAGCAACGGTGCAGGACCGGCGAGGTACATGCTGCAGCTCGGAACGTCGGGCTTTGGCTCTACCGACTTATTCCACACCCCCGACACCACTGCAACCACGGCCACAGTCAGCATTCCGTCCAACGGCGTGACTGTGTATGCCACCTTCTATCAGCTCATCGATGGCGCCTGGCAGAGGTCGGAGTACACCTTTACCGAGTCCACGCCCCTTTCCTGCTCGAGCGGCATCTCCGGAACGAGCTTGTCGGCCTTCACCGGCACTCAGACAACCGGCTGGGACTTCAATGGAAACGCCTACTACGATTCGACCGCGAATACCGCCACGCTAGTCGACTCATCATCCACCCCCGAGGCGGGAACCGTCATCTACCAAAACCCCATCACGGTCGATACATTCACAGTGTCCTTCGACTTCTTGTTCAATGTCTCCAATGGCCGCGCCGACGGACTGGCATTCATGCTTGAGACTAACGGCCCCTCCGCTGTGGGCCAGGCATACAGTGGACTGGGCGACCTCGGACTCACCGGATATGGCATGGGGCTGAATATCTTCGATAGCGGTCCGTGCACTCCGGGGGACAGCAATTATGCAGGTATCTACCAGTTGAGCCCATGCTCGACCAACGCCGGAGTTTCAACCCCCATCGCCAGCAGCGGCGACCTCTATACGGCGGTCGGCGACATCGGCGATGGAACTTGGCGAACCGCAACAATCGAGTTCTCGAGCGGACAGATGAGCGTCGCAATTACTCCCAGCGGCGGTGGCATTCCGGTTAACATCCCGAACCTGCAGAACGTGACTCTGCCCGGATTCACCTCTGGCACTTCGTACTATTTCGGATTCAGTGCCGGCACGGGCTCCAGCAGTCTCTATAGCTCCGCACAGATTGAAAATGTGTCGGTCACGTTCCCCACAGCGCGCTGCCTGTAAAATTGCGGTCCGAGCAGCAAGATGCGTTCCTCAGGCCTCGGCGCTTACCTAAGTCTTTTGCTTTGCTGACTCTAGCCGGTGGCGGAGGACGGGATCGAACTTGAGCCGTTTTGCGGGCGTGAGCGTAGCGGGAGCCCGCAGGCGAAATCCTGAGTCGCCTGGGCGGCGAAGGACCCTGAAAATGGGCAACCTTTGAGATTAAATGGTGGCGGAGGACGGGATCGAACTTGAGCCGTTTTGCGGGCGTCAGCGCAGCGGGAGCCCGCAGGCGAAATCCTGAGTCGCCTGGGCGGCGAAGGACCCTGAAAATGGGCAACCTTTGAGATTAAATGGTGGCGGAGGACGGGATCGAACCGTCGACCTTGGGGTTATGAATCCCACGCTCTAACCATCTGAGCTACTCCGCCGGGAGGCAGCGCGCCGCAAAAACGCACCAATATCGATGATACGGACCAATGAATGTGCGGTCAAACTCCCCTGCCCTCAACGGCTCAGTGTGAGTGGGCCTGGCCCACTCTTGTAAACTCGCCTGCATGAGCACCATGCGAATCGCAGCAGTCATTCCGGCGCGGCTGGCCTCCACGCGGCTGGCGCGCAAGGTGTTGCGCCAGATTGCCGGGCGCCCCATGGTGGAGTGGGTGTGGCGCGCCACGCGCGACAGCGGCCTGATGGACCCGGTACTGGTTGCCACCGACTCCGACCAGGTTGCCGAAGCCTGCAAAAGCCGCGAAATCCCGTTCGTTATCACCTCGCCGGACTGCGCCAGCGGCAGCGACCGGGTACGCGAGGTTGCGCGCAAAGTCGACGCCGACATCTACGTCAATATCCAGGGCGACGAACCGATGCTCACACCCGATTTCTTTCCCCCCTTGCTCAATCTCTTCGATCGGCCTGAGGTGCAGGTATCCACTTTGGCCGTCCGTTGCCCGCCAGAGGAGATTCAGAATCCCAACGCGGTGAAGGTGGTCACGGCGCTCGATGGCCGTGCACTCTACTTTTCGCGCGCGACGATCCCCTTTGATCGCGACGCGGAAGGCGCCGCCGGGTATCGCAAGCATCTGGGCATTTACGCTTACCGCAAGGCCGCGTTGGAGCAGTTTGCGGCGCTGCCGCCGGGTTGGCTCGAACGACTGGAGCGGCTCGAACAACTTCGGCTGCTCGAAAACGGGATCGATATATATGTCGCAAATGCGCCGCGCGACACAATTGGCGTGGATACTGAAGAGGACCTGGCTCGCGCCGAAGCTGTCCTACGCGCCAGACTTTCGGGGTGAGCAGGCCCGGGGTGCTGCACATTGTCCGGCAGAATTCGCTTCCGAACTCCCCCTGCGCCCCTGCAAAATGGTGGTAGACCCTTGAGTTTCCAGATCTAATCTATGCTTCGCCACGTCCTCATCTTCGGTCTGGTCGGCGGCCTGCTTATCGCTACCCTCCAATTCACCGAATACCGCTTCGTCATCATCGAGCATTCCGTCGAGCTGTACGGTGCGCTCATCGCCATCCTGTTCGCGACCTTCGGCATCTGGCTTGGGCTCAGGATCACGCGCCGTCGCGAAACTATTCGGGAAACGGTCGTGGTGAAGGAAGTGTTTGTCCCGGCGGAATCAGCGGCCCCCTTCACCCCCAATTCGGCCCGCCAGCAGACCCTCGGCATCACGGCACGTGAGCTCGAAATCCTCACCCTGGTAGCCCGCGGCTTCAGCAATCGCGAGATCGCCACGCAGCTTTTCGTCTCTGAAAACACCGTCAAGACACACTGTGCCCGCGCCTTCGACAAGCTCGGAGCCAGGCGCAGAACGCAGGCCGTGCAGTTAGGCAAAGAGCTTGGGCTTATTCCGTAGAGCGATCCTCCCGAATTGTCAGTGCATAATTAACGCGGACTTCAGGGCAGAGCGCTGGAAACCGTCACCTGAAGGGATGATTTTTTACGCCGCGCGGTAAAATCACCCGAAAGGATGACGACATCCGGCCCGGTTACACCGCATTGTGACTCCATCGTCACTCGGACCTCACTCGAATCAGGAGCCAGCCATGAAGAAAACCGTCCTCACCTTCGGCCTTATCGCGGGGGTCATGATCTCCGTCCTTATGGACAGCGCGATGCTCTTTGCCAACAAGATCGGCGCCGGGCACAGCATGCTTCTCGGCTACACCATGATGGTGGCGTCGTTCCTGCTGGTCTACTTCGGCATCCGCAGCTATCGCGACAATACCCTCGCCGGCCAAATCTCCTTCGGCCGCGGATTCGCATGCGGCATCCTCATCACCCTCATCACCACCGTCTGCTACGTGGCCACGTGGGAGGTGCTCTACTTCAACTTCATGCCCCATTTTATGGACAGCTACTTCGCCGCGCAGATTAACAGGGTCCAGTCCTCAGGACTCGATCCCGCCACCGCCTCCGCGCAGGTCGCTGCCATACTACGTTCTCAACGGCTCTACCAGAACGTCTTCGTTAACATGGCCTACACCTTTATGGAGCCTCTGCCCGTCGGCCTTATCATTACTCTCATCTCCGCTGCCGTCCTGCGCCGCAAAGCCCCTGTCGAACCCAGCGCCGCTCGCGCAGTCGTGACCACATAAATCAAATGGCCCGGGTGCACTGCCCGACCTGTCTGTCTTCCGGGCTATCAACCATTTCTCACAGGCAAACGATTCTCATAGGAGGCACCATGGCTTCAATCACTGGTTTTGGCGGAGTTTTTTTGCGAGCGAACGATCCAAAAACTCTGTATCAGTGGTACGAGCAGCATCTAGGTCTGGTAAATTCCGGCGGATTCTACGTGTTTCCTGCGCCGACGCAACAGGCTAGGGTCATCTTCGCCCTTTTCAAGCAGGACAACGACTACTTCCCTCCGGCACAGAAAGCAATGATCAATCTCCAGGTGGACGATCTGGATGGAGTGCTTGACCGCTTGATAGCCGGAGGTGTCACCGTCGACGAAAAACGCGAAAGCTATGACTTCGGAAAGTTTGGCTGGATCACCGATCCGGAAGGAAATCGCGTCGAGCTTTGGCAGCCTGTTGGCGACTGAATGCGGACGGGGCCGCTCCGGATTCGTCACCTGAGGTCTTGGTGCTGAATCTGGAGCGATCCGCCTCGCGCCGGTGTTCAGGGTTCCTTGCCTACCACAACAATCTGGAAAGAATGCGGGATCATCGGCGCGAAATTGCGCCGCCAAGCCGGTGGAGGGCCGCCCTGGGCCGGTGGACCACCCGGCGCGGGGCTGACGGCGGCGGGTGCGGCGTCGGGCGGCGTGGGGCCAAATTCAGCCGTGATCAGGTAAACATTCCCGGTCTTGGTGTCGAGCGTGTGGGTTTTGGCGCGCGCTGGCGTCAGCACGGTCTGCTCAACGGCAAAATCGCTGGGCGAGTTCTCTTTCACCACCGTGAGCGTGCCGTCACCCTGCGACGTGAGGGCTTCCATGGTTGCGGGATTGAACGATGCGCCGTCGCAACCCACGCCGATGGGCAAGTCGGTAATGATGTGCCCATCGGTAGCCGAGAGAATCACCATGTTGTTCTTTTCGCGGCAGGCAGCGAACAGGATGCTGTTTTTGGCATCGAGCGCGAGGCCCGCGCAGCCCGATCCGCGGCTCGAGAGATCGTATTTCCCGATCATCTTCATCGCGTCCGCATCGATCACCGCGATGGCCGCCTTGTCCACAATATCCACGTAGATTTTGCCATGGCCGTCGGCCGCCGCCTGCTCGGGCGCGCCGCCTATATCAATCGTTCCCAGAATCGAGCCGTCCTTGTCGTCGATTACCGTAAGGTTCGGCGCCGAGTGGCTCAATACATAAAAGCGGTGATTGTAGGCATCGTTCAAATAGCCGTCGGGATTGCCTTGAACTTCGATCTTCTTAATCGCTGCGAAGGTCTTGGCGTCGAACATCGTTATCGGCTTCGAGGTCGCAAATCCGTGCCCCGTGGCTATATCAACCGCGGCGCCGTGCGCGCTGACGCCCGGAATATCGCCCACCTGCGCGAGCGTGTCGAGATTGTAGACTCCGATATGGCCTGAGGGGCCGGAGCGCGCAACGTAAAGATTGCGGCCGTCGGGATCGGCAGTTACGTAATCGAATCCTCCATCGCCCCCGGTGAGCTGGATCTTCTGAACGTGGTACGGGCCGCTGGGCTGCGGCTGCGGTTGGGCGAGGGCGGCGAGCGGAACGGATGCGATGAGTAGCGCTAGCGAGAGAGGCTTTGGAAACATGGAGGCACCTGCGGGGGTTTGTGAGTTGAGGACTGGCGCCCTGGGAAACCAGGCGCAAAAATCGGGGCAGTTCCTGGTGCAGAAAAAGGATACACTCCCGGGCGCCCGCGGGGAGTGAACAACCGCAGCGCCCGCCAGTCGCGCCTGATCGCCGGTGATATTCGCTGCCGCCCGAATTACGCGCAAGATTCGGAGTGCAGCCAAACCCCGCTTCAGGCGAATATCATTCTCATGAACACGAGCGCACAACTCATCACCGCCAATTTTGATCTGCACATGACTCCGATGACCGAATCGAACCGCGCAACGCACTCGCTCTTAGCCGCCAATGCGCCTGTCAATGAAGACACCGCGTGGGAAGAGACCGCTTGGCGCCAGGTGCTGGCGCGCGACCGGGACGCCAGGTTCTTCTACGCTGTCACCACGACCGGCGTTTTTTGCCTGCCCTGGTGTGCGAGCCGCAGACCGCTGCGCGCCAATGCACGCTTTTTCCGCACCGCGCAGCAGGCGCAGGCCGCCGGCTTTCGTCCCTGCAAAAAGTGCTCGCCCACTTCGGTTGAGAGTTCGGTTTCCGCGGGTCAAATCGTCCACAAACTCCGCGCGCATATCGAGCGCAATCTCGATCGGCCGGTAAAGCTCGACGAACTTGGCCGCATTTCCGGCATGAGCCCGTTCACCGTGCAGCGGCTGTTCAAGCGCGAAATGGGAGCCAGCCCGCTCCAGTATCAGCGCGCGTTGCGTGCCAACTCAATGCGCGGAGCGCTCAAGAGCGGCAGTTCGGTGACCGACGCAATTTACGCCGCCGGCTTTGGCTCGTCGAGCCGCGCCTACGATGGCTCATCGCTGGGCATGACGCCCGCGCGTTTTCGCGATGGCGGCCGCGGCGAGCAGATCGGTTACGCCGCAGCTCAGTCGCCCTTCGGATGGATGATTGTGGGCGCCACCGGACGCGGCCTGTGCTGGCTCGCCCTCGCAGGCACCAAGGCTGAGGCTGAAGCCACGCTGCGCGCCGAATTCCCCGAGGCAGAACTGCGCCGCGATGCTTCGCTATCTCGCCTGGTTGATGCGGCTCTGCAATCGGTCCGCGCAGGCTCTGACCTCTTTGCAGGAGGCTCCGGCGAACGGCTGGACCTGCGCGGGACCGTTTTCCAGCTTCGTGTGTGGCAGGCCCTGCGCCAGATTCCCCGCGGCGAAACGCGGACCTATAGCCAGCTTGCCCGCGAGATGGGACAGCCCAACGCCACCCGCGCCGTTGCCCGCGCCTGCGCGCTCAATCGCGTTTCTGTGGTCGTGCCTTGCCATCGCGTGGTGGGCGTCAACGGCTCGCTTACCGGCTATCGCTGGGGAGTCGAGCGTAAGCGGCGGTTGCTTGAGGCGGAAAAGAGCTAGAGCTAGAGCTAGAGCTAGAGCTAGAGCTAGAGCTAGAGCTAGAGCTAGAGCTAGAGCTAGAGCTAGAGCTAGAGCTAGAGCTAGAGCTAGAGCTAGAGCTAGAGCTGGTTGCATAAATGGCTTTGTGTCAGAGCACGATTAATAGGTAAGGGCAGGTAGGTAAGGGCAGGTAGGCAAGGGCAGGTAGGTCAGGGCTTTAGCCCTGACTTCCGCAATGGTCCATAAACGCTGGGGCTTTAGCCCCTGCATGAGAACCGGTCACCGCACGCTTTCGGCCGGCACTTCGGAGGGAGCAGGGGCCTTCAAGCCCCTGAATAAGTCGCTAAGTATAGAGACGGCTTTAGCCCCGGGTCCTTCCGGGCAGCCTTTTTGACCGCGGACCAAGTTCTCACACACACCTTAGCCCCTGAGGGCATCGATCCGGCGCCATTTATGCAACCAGTCTTCGTCTTCAGATCTCAGCCTTCACTTATCGGCAAAATAGAAGCGAGCGGGTTGCAGAAAAAAGGGGCGGCAAAGGTTTAACTTTGCCGCCGCCCTGTCCCTGGGTTTTCTTGAAATGTTGCAGTCTTGCTAAACTCTTTCGGTATTCACTGCCCGCCGCTCACTGCAGCAGCTTGGTCACTTCCTGCTGAACGCTGTTGGCTTGCGCCAGTGCCGCAATGCCGGTCTGGCTCAGAATCTCGTACTTCGACATGTTTGAAGTGGCCGATGCGTAGTCCGTGGCCTGCAAAGCGTTTTGCGCCGAAACAATGTTCTCCTGCTGCGTGCTCATCACCTGGCTGATGGCGTTCAGCGTATTGATTTGCGCCCCGACGTAGCCATCCTGCGCCGCCACGTAGCTGATCGCATTGTTCAGTACCGACTCCGCGTTCTGCGCGTCGCCCTGGTCGTCGAGCAGGGTGTCGGCAAGGTTCGCACTCGAATCGCCGCCGGCAGCCGTCACGTATTCAATGGTCTCCGGGGCCCTGGTGCTGGCGTACATTGCGCCCGCTCCGCTCACGGCCTCCGTAACTCCATTCGTAAAGGTGGCGCTGGCGTTGGTGTTGGTGATCAGTATGCCGGTATCGCCTGCTGCCGTTACCGGAACTCCGGCGGCGATGTCGGTGCCAGCCGCGGCTGCAGTGGTAAAGCTCGCCGTAACGCCCGGTATATCGTCCGCATTGATTTCCTGAATGAGTGCGCTCACCGTGAGCGACGTCGTGGCAAAGGAACTGGTCGTGTTGTTCGGGGCGGTGATGGTGAAGGTGAGTGCGCTACCCAGAGTAAGTGCGTCGCTTGGAGTGGCAGCCGTGGTCAAGTCTGGATTTCCGGTAATCGGGTCGACGGTGTCCGCCGATAGATCAAGGAACTCGCCCGTGTCGTTCTGCTGTACCTTGCCGCCGGAGTCGCCGACGCTGCCCGAGGTAAGGCTCGCGAAGTAAAGGTTGTCGATCGACGCGCCAGTCGAGGACGAGTCACCGGTGTATATGGCCAGGCCGGCCTGGTTCCCCGTGAACACCTGGTTCTGGTTGTAGGTCGTCGTCGTGCCGATGTTATTAATCTCGGCAAGAATCGACTGGTACTCCTGGTTGGCCGCCGACTCCTGCGAGCTGTTGAGCGTGCCGTTGGAGGCCTCGGTGGCCAGCGTAATGGCGCGATTCAGCAGGCTGGTGACCTGCGAGAGAGCGCCGTCGGCCACCTGCAGCAGGCCCACTCCTTCAGTCGAGTTGGTTTCAGACTGCGTCAGCGCTGCCGAGTTGGCGGCGAGCCCGTTTACCAGCGACAGGCCCGCCGCATCGTCGGCGCCGGAGTTGATGCGCGACCCTGACGACAACTGCTGCAGTACCGTCTGCAAACTGTTGTTCGTGTTGTTCAGATTATTCTCTGCATAAATTGCTGACAGGTTATTCAAAACTCCGAGGGCCATGGGATCAACTCCTTTTCGGATGCCGATTGCCCGTCGCGGCTCAACTTTTCTTGCCGGTTCCCATTTCTGGGCGGGGGCCTTACTGCATCCACACCTTTCATCGGAGCGGAGTGGTAGAACTTTAGTCATTTTTTTCGATTCTCTTTCAAGGGCAGTTTGGAGCGATGCGAAACAGAGTGTCTGGCAACGATTCAGCGGTTGTTTCAATGCGATGCAATGACTGCATTGAATCGCGACATCGTAATGGAGTGAAATGAGACAGATGGTAACTGCCCACGGACCTCTCACCCCCCCGCTCAAAGGGATATCCAGATTGCACTCACACCAAAAAAATGGCGGCCTGGTTTTTACCCATGCCGCCAACGGTCCTTTTTACGGGACCGCATGCTCTCTGCCTTGTGAAGCCTGTCTTTAATCTTGGGCGGGCCGGCCCGGTTTGTTTTTAGTCCTGCCGGCCCACTCTATTTATAGGTTGCGCTAACCTTACTCTTCGTCGCCCGACGGAGCGCCCTGCGGCGGCGCGGGAGGCGGCGAACCCTGCGGACCCGCGTCAGGTTGTTGCGACTGCCTGTGGTGGCGGAAACCGTTGCCCGACCCGCTTCCGCCCGGTCCATTTCCGCCAGGGCCGCGGTCGCCTCGACCCCATTGGCCGCGCGATGGCATCGGGTGATCGCGGAACGCCTGCACCTGCTTCCACTGGTCGGGTGTCAGCTTGGCCCGGATCGCGAGCAGGAAACGCGCGTTCGCCTTTTCAAGCTCCGCGCGGGTGGCTGCAATCTTGTCGATCTGCGCCAGGACCGCCGTTTCATTGGGCTGGTCGGCGCTCATCAGCGGCTCCATCTCCAACTCGGCCTTCTGTTCAGCCGCGTGCAGGTCGGCGAGCTTTTCCCGGTGCGCAAGCAATATCGCATCCATTGCCTTGCGCTGATCGTCACTCAATTTGAGCTGCTCAACAAGCTTGGGATTGTTCCAGAACTGCCCATGCGTGCCCTCGAATCGGAAGGCTCTCTCCATCGGCGGCCGATGCTCGCCGAATCCGGGATCGCTCCCCGGTGCCTGCCCCAACCCTAACCCTCCTGCCAGGGGAATTGCAGCCAACGCCAAAACTAACCGTAGTGCAAGTTTGCCTTTCATCACTTCTCCTGTGCCTTCCAAGACCGTTTCGATCTAGTTTTAATTGGTGCCGTTGTCATCCATTAGTTGAGCCAGCGGCTCCATGGCCGCCGGAACGCTGCGCGAAATATCGCTATCGACATTGGCCAGCAGGCTCTCGTCTTCCCGGGCCTTCTGCTGCTCGGCCAGTTGACGCTCATGCGCCAGGCGAGCCGCAGCCTGCTCCCGCTCAACCACCATGCGACGATGATCGTAAATACCGCCGCTCACTCCGCCGGCAACCACCACGCATCCCAGGGCCCAGGCAAGTACCGGGCGCCAGGTGCTGTGCGTCGCCACGCGCACCGTGCGCGGGCGATTGAACTCCGCCTCGCTCCACGCGTGCACACTTTGGCGAAAATTGACCAGCGCCTCTGTGAGCTCTCGATCGGGTTGAGGCTCAACCGCCGCTCCCGTTCTTGCTTTAAACCAGTTCATCGCCTGCCTCCCAACTCCGTGCGCACTTTGGCCAGCGCGCGCGATAAGTGTGCTTTCACTGTTCCCTCGCTCAAGCCCGTGGCCGCTGCAATCTCGCTCAGTTCCTGCTCCTCCACGTAACGCAGCAGGAAAACTGTCCTCTGCCTGTCGCTCAAACCCTCGACTGCCTTCCACACATGGCCCACCTGCTCTCGCGCCAGCAGCTTTTGCTCGGCGCTCCGTTCACCGCTGGGCAGCCATTCGCTGGCCTCGTCCACATCCACCGCATTCGACCGGGTCTGCCGCCAGAATTGCATGCGGCGATTGCGCCAGTGATCTTTCTGCAGGTTGATCGCTATCCGCATCAACCACGTCATTGCGGTTGAATCGCCCCGGAAGTGGCTCCAGTTGCGATGCGCCTTCAGAAAGCACTCCTGCGTGAGCGTCTCGGCCAGATCCACATCGCGCGTGGACGCGAGCAGGAAGCGGAAGATCTGCGGCCGGTGAGTTTCGACGACGCGCGCAAATTCCTGTGCGGAAATTTCCTCCGCTGTTTGCGCCGTCATCGGCTCAATTGCTGTGCCGGCTGCCATCACTTTGGTAGACGCCCGCATATCGCGCAAGTTTACAGCCTCCGCCCTATTTTCGACGCACTTGAGCGCCCGTCGGACCCATCCGGATGCGCCCGGAATGCGGCTCAATCGCCGTACCGCCCCTTTTCGACGCAGCAGCCTCAAAAGGGTCAGGCGGCGTAGCATGCCGGCCGGGACCGAATGGGCCCGGTCAGTGGATCCGACCGTAGTGGGCCAGCTTGAAGGGTACGGGCTTTAGTGTCTGCGTGAGAACCGGTCACGGCACGCTTTCGGCCGACACTTCAGAGGGAGCGGCAGCCTTCAGGCTGCCGAATAAGTCGCTCAGTATACAGACGGCTTTAGCCGCGGGTCCTTCCGGACAGTCTTTTTGACTTGGGACCGGCACACTCTTTAGCCCGTACGTAAATCCAGCAAAACGCTCGCGGGCTTTAGCCCCGGGGCGAAAGTCTCTTCAAACTGACCCACCACCAACAAGGCACGGCCGAGTCTTCGACAGATATAATTTGGACCGAAACGAGGGCCTTGCTTGATGAGAGATGAAACGATATCGCGGCGGACTTTCCTGGGAGAGCTTGCGGCCGGCGCCGCGGGCACCGCATTGGCATCGACGGCCAGGAGCTACGGGCAGATCCTGGGCGCCAACGATCGCATCAACTTTGCGGTGAACGGCCTGAATGGGCGCGGGTATGCTCACCTCGATGCGCTCAAGAACAATTCCAAGGATGCGCGCATCACCTATGTCTGCGACCCCGATGCCAAGATCCTGGCCAGGTTCGCTGACAAAGCGCAGCAGGAACTCGGCTACGCGCCCAAGGCGGAGGGCGACTTTCGCAATGCGCTGGCTTCAAAAGATGTCGACGCCATCACTATTGCCACGCCCGATCACTGGCACACGCCCATGGCGGTTCTGGGGCTGAAGGCCGGCAAGCATGTATATGTCGAAAAGCCCTCCAGCCAGAATCCGCGCGAAGGCGAGTTGATTGTGGCCGCGCAAAAAAAGTACGGCAAGCAGGTGCAGGTAGGCGACCAGCAGCGCTCGTCGGATTACACCATCAAAATGATCGACAAGATTCATTCCGGCTACATCGGCGACGCGTATCTTGCGCGCGCCTGGTACGCGAACGTACGCGGGTCGATGGGGATTGGAAAGCCCGCACCGGTGCCTGCAACGTTCAACTGGGATCTGTGGCAGGGGCCCGCGCCGCGCAGCGAGTACAAAGACAACATCCATCCTTATAACTGGCACTGGCTGCGCCGCTACGGGACCGGGGAGACACTCAACAACGGCACCCATGAAGTGGATGTTTGCCGCTGGGCACTGGGCGCGGAATTTCCCATGACCGTATCCGCTACCGGCGGCCGCTATCAATTCAAAGATGACTGGCAGTTCTACGACACGCTCCTTACCGACTTCGGCTACAACGACAAGACCATCAGCTGGGAGGGCCGAAGCTGCCAGGGCATGAAGGTTTACGGGCGCGATCGCGGATCGATGATTTGCGGAACCAAGGGCACGGTGGTGATCGATCGCGACGGATTCGACGTCTTTGACTGGAAGGGCAAGCAGATCGATCAATTCCGCGTCGGAACGCAAACCTCATCAACTGATACGGTGGGCCGCGACTCGATGACCGATGCGCACTTCGCCAACTTCATCGCCGCAATCAGGGGGCACGAGGATCTGCATTCGCCGATTCAGGTAGCCAACGTCAGCGTCACCATGCTGCTGCTTTCGAACATTGCGTGGTTCGTCGATCGCAAGCTGCATCTCGATACCGAGACCGCGCATGTGATCAACGATCCCGAAGCAATGAGCTATTGGGGACGCACATATGAGCCGGGCTGGGAAGTGACCGTTTGAGGGGCAGCCGGAAACCCTCGCCACCGCATGTCTTGTAACAAGCGCACGGCTTTAGCCGGGCCGATAAAGGGAGCAAAATGAGGCGGGGTTTTAACCCCTGCGGGATGATTTTCGAGAGTCCTGCCGGGCACGATGAGCTTTTTTCCGCAACCGTTGGACACGGGCGCTTCAATTCTTCGCCCGTCCCACATTCGAAGATCGCATTCGCACCGAATCGCGGCCGCAGCCATCAAAAGAACGAAGGAGAACAGTATGTCGGTTGGAATTGACATCTTGCCTGCCGCCGCGGCTGGCACCATCACCCTCGGCGGAGATTTGACTGTAAACCGCATGGGCTATGGCTCCATGCGCATTACCGGCCCGGGAATCTGGGGTCCTCCGGCGGATAAGTCGGCTGCCCTAGCCACATTGCGCCGTGCCGTGGAACTGGGCGTGAATTTTATTGACACCGCCGACTCCTACGGGCCCGACGTGAGTGAAGAACTGATCGCCGAGGCGCTTGCGCCTTACTCAAATGGCGTTGTTGTTGCCACCAAGGTTGGATGGACGCGGCCCGGACCCGGCGTGTGGGCTCACAATGCCAGCCCCGAGCACATTGCCAAGGCCATTGAGGGCAGCTTGAAAAGGTTGCGCCTCGAGCGCATCGACGTGTACCAGCTCCATGTGCCCGATCCTGCCGTTTCATTCGATGCCTCGATGGAGGCGATCGCGAAGCTGCAAGAACAGGGCAAGGTTCGTCACGTGGGCCTTTCGAACGTGGCGCTCGAATACGTCAAGCGTGCGCAGAAGATTGTGCCTATCGTGAGCGTCCAGAACCGTTACAGCTTCAGCGACCGCGAATGGGATTTCGTGGTGGACTATTGCACCGAGCAGGGAATTGCGTTTTTGCCCTGGGGCCCCATGGCGCAGGGACGCCAGGCCAATGCAGCAGTGGAGAAGATCGCGCAGCATCGCGGCACAACTACGGCTGTGGTATCGCTGGCGTGGCTGCTGCGACGCTCGCCGTTGGTGTTGCCGATTTCCGGAACCGGCTCGGTGAAGCACCTCGAGGAGAACGTGAGCGCGGCGGCGTTCAAGCTCAGCGACGACGAGTTTGCATCGCTGAACGCGGTAGTGCCCAAGCCGTACTGGCTGCGAGCGTAAGAACACGGACCAGGGAATAGGGAATAGGGAGTAGGGAGTAGAGAGTAGGGAATAGGAAGCAGCGCCGGTCTCCACAAGTTGCGGAAATATTCGCCAGGACACAGGCCAACCGAGCTTTGTATCAGGGCACGAGTTTTACTCGTGCCGATAAAGCTCCCAAAATGAATGAGGGCTTCAGCCCACATTTCTCACAGCTCACCAAAATTTGTACCGCAGGCCAAATCTGTACCGCCGGTCCCCTGACCGGCTGTACGGAGGGTTTCCAAACCCTCCGGTGGGCTGCCAACCCACGAATCCTCGTCTCTCGCGCTGACGTGAGAAATGCAGGTTAGCCCCCGCGGGATTGACCCTCGCGAAATTGTTTTTTCAATGAGTTTTTTCGCAGTCTCTTCAAACCGCAAACTCACTCAGGCTTTGCTCTTCCCCCGCTTCGGCGCAATGTAGTGGAACCGCACCAGGTAAATCTTTTCGCCGCGGCCGTGCTTGGCCACCTTCAGCAGATCCAGCACTCCCAGAAATCCCGACTCCCTCGCCAGCTCCGGCGTAATGTCGGGCAGGCCGATCGGCTCAATCGAGTCCACTTCGATCTCGCCTTCGTCCATGCGATAACGGTGGCCCACCTTCACGCGCGCGCTCTGCCAGATCCGCACCGAGCATGTAATCTCGCCGCGGCGAACGCCATCGCGCAACCGTTTGGTGAAGACCATGAGTGAAGTCTACAAGGGAGCAAGGGAGCTAGGGAACAAGAGACCCAGTGAGAGAGTGAAGATGCGAAGAGGTGTTTACTTGATCAGCACCACGTTCATGCTCCACGGCGTGAGCGTCAGATTCAACGGAAGCGGCTGCGGCCCCAAATCGGTGGTGGTCGCGTCAGCCCATACCGGAGTCGTGCTGTTGGTCTGGTCGTAGATTGCCTTGTCGTAGGTGATCACTTTCACATCCGGCGACGAGCTCTCACCGTTCACGTCGACCGTCACCGGCATGGGCCCAACATTATTCAGGTTGAACAGTACCAGCGCGGTGCCGCCCAGGTGGGTGGCAGCATATGCGCGAACGTTGGTTGCATCGCCCGCCACCTGTGGAGTCAGCACGTGCTCGCCGTTCACGGCCACGTTGCTGAAGAGCTCATAGGCGCGCGCGGTGGTCGAAAGCGTGCCTATCGGCCCAAAGCCGGGGCAGGCGGGATCGAGATTGGGGCCGTCGGAAAAGACGTTGTAAGCGCCCCAGTCCTGCCATCCGTAGAGCGAGCTGCTGATGTTCCCGGTCTGGCCGTCGCAGTTATCAAAGTCCACCCACCAGCTTGCGCGGCTTACGCCGTCATTCATCATCTCGCCCAGCATCTGGCCGGCATACAGGCCCTGGGTAATCGACATGCTTTGCTTTCCCGGATTCGAGTAGACCGAGCCCATCTCGCCCACATATATGGGAGTGTCCGGCTGGCCGGCATTGGCCAGCTCCTGTTTAACAATGTTGATATTCGCCGTCAGTCCCTGCGCTGCCTGCTGCGTGAGAAAGATGTCGTTTTCCTGGCCGGGCGCCTCTGGGTAATAGTGGAACTCGACAAAGTCGTAATATCCCCGCGCGCCGGACATGACCGTATCGTCCCAGCCGCCGGGCGTATTGTCGGCGTCCGCCACGATTCCCACAAGAGTATTGGGGCTGGCCGCCTTGATGGCGTCGTAGTAGCCAGTGGAACCTGTTACCGCCGCGGCATAAGTCGCTGGATCGTTCGGCTTGGGATGAAGGTCAGTCTCCCAGCTCCCGTACTCCTCATTGCCGACAGTCATGTGGCTCACGATGATGCCTTCAGTAAGTGCCGCAGCCGCCCAGGCGGCAGCCTCGCTGGGCTGGCCTCCCTCAGTGCATGTCTCGTCGGAGCCGTAGTTGGCCGTAAGCGCAAGGTCGTATCCGCCCGCCTGCACGATTGAAGCCGCATATTGCGAAAACGTGTCCGGGCCCCCGTAGCCCCCTGTCACGGGAGATTGAGTCTGGCACGAATAGGGCGCCACGCCGCCCTCGCCCCAATGGTACTGGTCTGAAAACGAGCCGCCCGGATAACGGATTGCCTTGATGCCGGCCTGTCCGAAAGAAGTATTGATGGCGTCAGCGTAGTTCACGTTGTCGAACCAGGCGCCCATGTTCATGCCGAGCAATTGATCGGTCACGGCGATTCCGGGGTTGGTGGGATCGACGGCCACCGAACTCTCGAGCGTCACCGTCGCCGTCTGGCTTGCCACGGTGTTCGCTGCGTTTGTAACGGTGAGCGTGTACGTTGTGAAGCTGGCCGGCGTCACCGGTACAGCCGAGCCGCTGGTTACCGCGATGTCGCCCGGGGCAACAAGGCCCGTACCGCCGGTGAACGTCGCAGTCAAATTTGAAACGCCGCCGGCCGCAATGATGCCGGGGCTTGCGGTAAAGCTGCTGATCACGGGCGCAGCGACCACGGTGACGGTAGACGTTTGCGTTGCCGTGGTGCTGCCCGCGCCGGTAACAGTGAGCGTGTAAGTAGTGTTCGCGGCCGGGCTCACCGCAATGGCAACACCGCTGACGGCCGCGATATTGCCCGGTGTGATGATGCCTGTGCCGTTAGCAAAGACAGCCGTGAGCTCGGCGCTGGTTCCGCTGGTGATGGTGGCCGGACTGGCTGTAAAGCTGGCGATCTGGGGCGGAGGGTTATTATTGCCGCCGTTGCCGGCTCCGCTTCCGCAGCCGGTGAGAGTAATAACTCCAAAGCCAAAACACGCAGCAGTTGTTGCCCAAAAAATACGGTGTTTCATTTCATCCTCAGTCAGTGCCTGAGGGGAAGTTGAATCTGCCCGCTGGATGAAGCGCGGCCCCGGGGCCGCGCTCCATCAGGCAGGACTGCCATTTACTGGATCAGCACTACATTTATGCTCCACGGCGCAAGTGTGAGCGTCAGTGGCAGCGACTGCGAGCCCATGTTTGTCGAGGTGGGGTTCACCCACTGGGCCGTTGAGTAGTTGTGCGTCGGGTCGTAGGTGCAGGTTGGATCCGACTGGCAGCTCGTGTTTGTGTAGTCGTACATCTCCTTGTCGTACGTCATCACTGTGACGCCGGGCGAAGCGCCTTCGCCAGTCACGGTAACCTCCACAGTCTTGCTGGTTGTCTCATTCAGGTTGAAGATAACCAGCGCCAGGCCCGTGCCGTCAATGTGCGTGGCCGTGGCGGCGTAGGCATGAACGTCGGTCGTGTCGCCGCTAACCGATGGCGTCAACACGTGCTCGCCTGCCACTGCCACGTTCTGGAAGAGGTTGTAAGCCTCCGCGGTGGGGTTCATGGTGCCCACGGCGCCGGAGTCCGGGCAGGTGGGATCTACTGTGGGTCCATCGGAGAAGACGTTGTACGCGCCGTAGTCCTGCCAGCCATAAAGCGAGCTGTCGTCATTGCCGGCGGTCCCGTTGCAGTTGCCGAAGCCGATCCACCAGGTGGACCGGGCTACGCCGTCGTTCATCATCTCGCCCAGCAACTGGCCGGCAAAGAGACCCTGCGTGATTGAAAGGCTTTGCTTGCCGGGGTTCGAAGACACCGAGCCCATCTCGCCCACGTAGATCGGCGTGCCCGTTTCACCGGCAGTTTGCAGTTCGCTCTTCAGGGTGTTGATGTTCTGCGTGAACACCGCCGGAGCCTGGCTGATGATGTACGTGTCGCTTTCGCCGCCAGGGTTTTGCGGGTAGAAGTGGAATTCAACGAAGTCGTAAAAGCCCTTGGCGTTGCTCAGAACTGTGGAATCCCAATCCGCCACGCAGCAGTTGCTTTGGGCGTCAACCACCACGCCTACCTTGGTGTTGGGGCTGGCCGCTTTGATCAGATCGTAGTAGCCGCTCGATCCAATTACGGCATTGGCGTACGTGGTGGGATCGTTGGGCTTCGTGTGCAGGTCGGTCTCCCAGCTCCCGTACTCCTCGTTGCCCACCGTCATGTGGCTTGGAGTAATGCCGTCAGTGACCGACGCCGCTGCCCATGCCGCAGCTTCGGCGGGATCGCCGCCCGCGCTGCAAGCCTCATTGGTGCCGTAGTCGGCGGTAAGGGCGAGGTCAAACGGGCCAGCCTCCGGAATCAGGCTCGCAAACTGTGCAAATGTCTGGTTGCCCGCCCAGCCGCTGGTGTCGTTCGCGGTGCATGATGTGCCGGAACTGCAAGTGCACATATACGGCGACACCAGCGAGCTGCTGCCGGTCTGGTAGCCCCAGTGGTACTGATCGGACCATGAGCCACCCGGCCAGCGAATCGCCTTGATGCCCGCCTGATTGAGTGCGGTGTTGATCGAAGCGGCATTGGTCGGCGACACATACCACGCCGCCAGGTTCATGCCCAGAATCTGGTTGGTCACCGCGATGCCCGGACTCGACGGATCAATCGTCACTGTAGCGTTAGGAGCCGCAGCCACCGTCACCGTAGCCGTCTGGGTTACAGCAGTGCTGGCCGCATTGGTCACTGTGAGCGTGTAAGTGGTTGTCGCCGTGGGGCTCACTGAAACCGCGGTGCCGCTGGTTGCGTTCACTGGCGACGCGCCCCCCGTAATCACGCCTGTGCCACCGGTGAAGACGCCGGTCAGTTGAGAACTGCTGCCCGATGAAATTGACGCCGGGGCCGCCGTGAAGCTGGTGATGGAGGGCGCCGCCACAACCGTGACGGTGACGTTTTGAGTCGCGCTGGTTAGGCCGGGGGCGCTCACCGTGAGTGTGTATTGAGTTGTTGCCGCGGGGCTGACCGCTACCGCCGTGCCGCTGGTGACGGTAATGTTGCCCGGCGTGATGACGCCTGTGCCGCCGGTGAAGACCGCAGTGATGCTGGAACTGCCGCCGGCCGTAATGGTAGGCGGATTGGCGGTCAGGCTGGAGATGGCGGGAACGGGAATGACGGTGACCGTCGTCGTCTGGGTCACTGCCGTCGTTGCCGCATTTGTCACGGTAAGCGTGTAGGTGGTTGTCGCAGTCGGGGTCACTGAGAGCGCGGTGCCACTGATGATCGACTGGGAGAATCCTCCCGCGGCCGTCACCTCGCCCGTCCCGCCAGCAAAGACCGCGTTGAGGTTGGTGCTTGCGCCTGCGTCGATGGTGGGGGAACTGGCGGTAAAGCTGGTGATGGAGGGCGCGGCCACTGCCTGTACGGACGTGGTCGCAGTGGCCGGTGTCGTTCCGCTGGCGCCGGTTACTGTGAGGGTGTAAGTAGTAGTGGCGTCATTCGGAGGCGTTACCGAGGCGGCCGTTCCGCTGGTCGCGGAGGTATTGCCCGGCGTAATCACGCCGGTGCCATTGGCGAACACCCCGGTTAGCTGGGCGTTGGCCCCGTCGGTGACAATAGCCGGGCTGGCCGTGAAGCTGCTGATGGAAGGCGGATTAGTATTGCCGCCCCCTCCGCTGTTGCCACCGCCGCAGCCGGCCAGTACAACCATTCCGAGCCCAAAAACAGCGGCTGCCGCCGCAACCAAACTCTTATGTGTCATGGCATCCTCAAATTAGAGCTAAATCGATTTCAGCACGGGCCCCACCGTCCTGCTAAAGATGGCGAGACGGCATCGGCATTTATCGAGCGACGCAAGTATACACTCTGAATAACATGACATGCGCGAGGAATTACAAGGTCATGTTTTCGGTGCTGACTTGAGGGGGCCGTGAGGAATTTGTGCTGTCCCCGCTCCCCGAATGCGAGCGCCCACGCGGTACCTGTTACGTGGATGATTGAACCGCAACAAACCTGGTTCGATACCCGGGTCCGGAGCGGTTTCGAGAGTCCCTGCATCTAACCTGTCTCGTGCCAGATATCTACTGAATCATGTAGGGGCTACGGTTCCATGGAATCAGCCTACTGATTTCAACATTATTTGTGGCGAATCGCGCCCGCCGCGGTTGACCTTTCGCGGCCTAAACCATCCATATCTTGTGATTAATGTGGGAAGTATGGATCGCGGCGTTCATTATTTGCGCCGGCCGCTGATGGCAATCGACGTGCAATAGTATTCTTCGAGTGTAGAAAGTCCCCTCATGGAAACCAGTCTGCTCAACCGGGTGCAGGCCATACTGCTGGCGATAGCCACGGCTGCGCTTTTCGTGTTGGCAGTGCTCAATCTGCAGCAGCAACAGCAGTTCCAGCAGCCTGACGACGGGGTCTGGTGGCACGAGGCTGCCGGCGGCCTGCAGGCGCAAAAGGTGCTGGCAGCGGGACCCGGTGAGCGCGCCGGAATCCTGCCCGGCGACCTGCTTACCGAGGTCGACAACCGGCTGGTTACACGGGTCAGTGACCTTGAGCATGAACTTTACCGCACCGGTCCCTACGAACAGGTCAGCTACTCCATCACCCGCGAGGGCATTCCCCTCGACACGCCGGTCAAGGTAACGCTGGTTCCGCTTGACCGCAGCCTGGCCATGGGTCAACGGGTCATCGGCTTCATTTATCTCGTCATTGGCTTCTATGTGCTGTTTCGCCGCTGGGGCTCGCCCCGGTCGACGCATTTCTATCTGTTCTGCCTGGTTTCATTTGCGCTGTATGCGCTCAAGTTCACGGGCAAATTCGATTGGCTTGATTGGGCGGTTTTCTGGACCAATGTACTGGCCGAGGCGCTGCAGCCCGCTCTCTTCCTGCATTTCGCGCTCAGTTTCCCCGAGGAGCGGTACAGGCGGATTCGCCGCTGGCTGCTGCCCGTCGTGTACGCGCCCGGCGCCGGATTATTTGGCCTTTGGCTCTGGTCGATTAATACCCGCGAGGCCACCAAGCTGCTGCTCGACAAGCTGAACCAGATTGCCACAGCCTACGACGCGCTCTTCTACGTGCTGGCCGCGGTCATGTTCATGCTCAGCTACCGGCGCGCGGATACTCCGCTGCTGCGACAGCAACTGAAGTGGGTCACGCGCGGAACACTGCTCGCGGTGGTCCCGTTCACTGTCTACGCCGTGCTGTATCTTTTCGATCTGCGCAACAACCTCATCGACGATATTGCCGGCCTCTCGCTGGTATTTCTTCCCTTGACCTTCAGTTGGGCGATCGTGCGCTACCGGCTGATGGATACCGACCTGATCTTCAAGCGCGGAGTAGCTTACATGCTGGCCACGGGCCTGCTTGTCGGCGGCTATTTCGGCACCATCGCGCTTATCTCGGTGCTGGTGCACAACGCATTGCCCGAGGCGGTTCGCGAATGGGCGCTGGTGCTCACAATCCTGGTCACCGCGGCCATCTTCGATCCACTCAAACGCAGAATCCAGGGATGGGTTGACAAGGCGTTCGACCGGCACCGCTACGACTATCGCAAGGCGCTGGTGGAGTTTGGCCGCGGGCTGAGCTCAGAGACCAACTTGCAGGCGCTGCTGAAGTCAATTGTGGAGCAACTGCCGCGGACGCTGCTGGTGGCGCGCGTTGCCGTGTTTCTTGCGCACAGCAACGGCGGAAGCGAGGGTGTGCTGGAACTGGCGGCAGCTCATGGGCTGCCTGAAGCGCTCGACAAGGATCCCGGAAATGCCAAACTGGCATTGGGATTCCTCGATTTCGATCGCAACGGCAATCACTCCCACATCTTTTTTGAGAACGCCCAGCAGGTCATGCACCTTCCGGTGGACCAGCAGCGTACCGCTGCATTGCTCGACCTGAACTACTATCTGCCCTGCCGCGTGGCCGCGATTGAAGGGGCCGACGGCATCTCGGTGGCGCGCACCACTGCCGTGATCGGGCTGGGGCGCACCCTGGGCGGCGACTTTCTGTCCAGCGAAGATGTGGAACTGCTTGAGTCGCTGGCCAGCTATATCGGCATCGCGCTGCAGAACGCCAGCCTCTATGCGCGGCTCGAAGAGAAGATGGTGGAGTTCGAGCGGCTGAAGGAGTTCAACGAGAACATCGTCGAGTCGATCAACGTGGGCATTCTGGCCATCGACCTGAATGGCCGCATTGAAAGCTGGAATGCGCAGATGGAAGCGATGTATGCGTTGAGCCGCGCCGAAGCTCTGGGCCAGGCGCTTGGCGACGTCTTCCCGTTGGAGTTCGTGGAGGCAATTGAAGAATTCCGCAACGAGCAGGGCGTGCACCATCTTTACAAGTTTCCGCTAACCACGCGGGCCGGCGAACAGCGCACCACCAATATCGCGGTTGCGCCGCTGCTCTCGCGCGACTTTGTGCCGGTGGGCCGCATCATCCTGGTCGACGACATTACCGACCGCGTGAGCCTTGAAGCGCAGTTGGCCCAGGCTGACAAGCTGAGCTCCATCGGATTGCTGGCCGCCGGCGTGGCTCACGAGATCAACACCCCGCTGGCAGTCATCTCGTCGTATGCGCAGATGCTCTCAAAACAACTGCGCGGCGATGCGCGGCTGGGCCCGGTGCTCGACAAGATTACGCAGCAGAGCTTCCGCGCTGCTGAAATTGCCAACGGGCTGCTGAACTTCTCGCGCACTTCCACTACCGAATTTCGCGACACCAATCTGAACCAGGTGATTCGCGATACGCTCTCGCTGCTGGAACACCAGTTCAAAACCGCGCAGATTATTGTGGATCTCGAACTCGCCGAACAACTGCCGTCGATTCACGGCAACTCAGGCAAACTGCAGCAGGTGTTTCTGAACCTGCTGTTGAACGCCAAAGAAGCCATGCCGGGGGGCGGAAGACTGCGCGTGGCTACGGCAGTGAACGGACAGGTTCAGGCAGTGATTTCAGACTCCGGCAGCGGCATTGCGCCCGAACATCTGAAGCGGATTTACGATCCATTCTTTACTACCAAGAGCACGCCCAGGCCAGGTGATCGGCGCGGAACCGGGTTGGGACTTTCGGTTTCATATGGAATCATCCAGGAACACGCCGGCAAAATCCACGTCGAAAGTGCTATCGGCGCGGGAACAACGTTCCATCTCGAATTTCCCCTATTAAGGAACTCAGTACATGTCTGAAGTTGCACCACCCTTGAACGCGCCCGTTGCAACAAGTTCCGGTGGCGGCGCCGCGCCGGCCCGCATTCTGGTCATCGACGACGAAGCCGGCATTCGCGAATCCCTTGAAGTTTTGCTGTCCCTCGAGGGCTATGCGGTGGGCATGGCCGGCGACGGCGTTGAGGGCCTGCGCAAGATCGACACCGAAAACTTCGACCTGGTGCTGCTCGACCTGGCGCTGCCCGGGCAGAGCGGCCTTGAGCTGCTCCCGCAGATCAGGGAGCGGCAGCCGGAACTTCCGGTCATCATGATCACGGCCTACGGCACCGTAGACAACGTTGTCGAAGCCATTCGCGCCGGCGCGGAAAATTTTGTACAGAAGCCGTGGGATAACGAGAAGCTGCTGGCCGACATTCGTTCTGCCGTGGCCCGGCACCACGCCGAAGAAGAAAACCTGCAACTCAAGCGCACCCTGAAGCAGCGCTACAACTTCGCCAATATCGTGGGCAAGAGCGATCCGATGCTCAAGATCTTCGACCTGGTGGCGCAGGTGGCGCCCAGCCGGTCGACGGTGCTCATCCAGGGCGAAAGCGGCACCGGCAAGGAACTGATCGCCAAGGCGATTCATGCCAACTCGCCGCGGCGCGACAAGCCGTTTGTGCCGGTGAACACCGGCGCTATGCCGTCGGAGCTGCTGGAGTCGACGCTGTTCGGCCACGTCAAGGGCGCATTCACTTCGGCCATCGCCAGCAAGAAGGGCCTCTTCGAAGTCGCCAACGGCGGCACGTTGTTTCTTGACGAGATTGCCACCATGGGCTTCGATACGCAGGCCAAGATTCTGCGCGTGCTGCAGGACAAGCGCTTTATGCACCTGGGCGGCGTACAGGAGATCCAGGTGGACGTGAGAATTATTGCGGCCACCAACATTGACCTGCGCCAGGCCGTGCGCGAGGGCAAGTTCCGCGAAGACCTTTTCTACCGGTTGAATGTGATCATGGTTGACCTGCCGCCGCTGCGCGCGCGGCGCGAAGACATACCGCTGCTGGTACAGCATTTTCTCGACTACTACACCAATGAAAACGCGATGCCGCCGCGCAAGCTCTCGGCCGACGCCTTGCGCGCGCTGGTGGATTACGACTGGCCGGGCAATGTGCGCGAGCTCGAAAACTCAATCGAGCGCGGCGTTGTGCTTTCGTCCGGACCCATCATCGGCGCGGACCTGCTGCCCGGCCACATTACTGGCCGCAGTTTTCAGGACGCGCTGCTCGATCACAATCCCAACGCCTCGCTCTTTGACATTCTCGAGGTCATCGAGCGCCGCATCATTATCGAGAAGCTGGAGCGCTGCAACTGGAACCAGACCGACGCAGCCGAGCAGTTCCGCATTCCCCTCTCGACGCTGAATCAGAAAATCAAGCGGCTGAATATCGAGATTCGCAAAAAAGGTCGGGAGTAAGAATACAGCTTCTGGCAAGTGGCTTTTGACTGCCGTCTATTGGCTATTGACTATTGGCTACTGGCTGTTTTTAGGAGCTTTTCCCAGTTCCACAACTCGCTCGTCACCTTCCCCGGCAGCTTGAATCCAAGCTGATGCGCCAGCATGCATACCTGCCCGCGGTGATGCGCTTCGTGCGCAACCATGTAGCACAGCATCTCCGGCCCAATCGGCCAGGGCTTGGCCCATCCGTCTCGCAAAAAATTCTTAATGCGGCCGCCATTCTCGCCGAGCGCTTCGGCCAGCATCTCTTCGCAGCGCGTGGCGCTCCCTGCTAATCCAGCGCTCGCCTCCTGCTGCGTGCAGTTCGAACGGTTCAGTTGCCGCGGAACTTTCAGATGCGGTGCCGTAAGCCTGATCCACTTAGCGCGAATATTGTGTACGTGTGTGAAAATCGCCGCGATGGTGCGTACGTTTCCAGGCGTCTTCGCATTCCAGGCTTCAGGGGGAAGATGCTCGATCAGAATCTGGTTCATCCGCTCGTTGGCGGCAAAGATCTTCACGGCCGCTCGCCCCGGTTCCGAAGGAATATGGATATCAATTCTGCGTCGTCGCGTGGCCACGCTCCCCTCCTGATCTATCGTAGCCCGGTCGCGCAACTTCGCAGCGGCTCTCTCGCGCGAACTGGGCCGAAGGGGCAAGCGCCCTCACGCACAAGCTCTCAGCCAGTTACTCTTTTCAATCAGTATTGCGCTACGGCGCTCTGCACGTTGACATTCCCCAGGTCGGAGTCGGAGATGCTTCCGGCCTCGATCCATCTCTGCAGAAAAACACGCAGCTCTTCCGGCGGACGCAACCACACATCTGCCGCAGTCTCGCGACACTTGCGCCGCACCAGTGCGCTCACGTGCGGACCTGTTGCCTTGTTGATGGCGCTGAAGGCGGCCTCGTCCGTCAGATCGTCGCCCAGATAAGCAGCAGGGAACGGCGATGGGTCAGCCGCCTTCATCTCCTCAAGAACTGCCTCAACCGCACCGCCTTTGTTACGCCCCGTACGCAATTCAAGGCCGCGTTCAAACTCAAGAAGCTCCAGGCCGGCGATCTGCGCGGCCGGCTCAAACAGCTCGCGGGTGCGAGCCTCGATGTCGCGCGCCTCGTGATGCGAAACTCCGCGCCAGTGCATAACGACCGCGTTGGGCTTGCTTTCAAACAGCCCGCCAAATGCGTCGTTCTGCAGCAGGGAAGTCAGCTCATCGAGTTTGGCGCGGGCCGCAGCGGATGCTGGTTCCAGTTCGCTGTGGCCGTCGGCATAGAGCCTCTCCGCGCCATGCAGGCCCCACACTTCGACCGGCGACCTCAGCGCGAGCAGCGGCTGAATTTCGCGCGGCGGGCGCCCGGTGACCACCACCACGCGCGTCCTTTCCTGGCTCTGGATAAGGTTGAGCAGATCTCGAATACCGACAAAAGGCCGTGCAGTGAAACGATCGATGCGGAAGGAGGCCAGCGTGCCGTCATAATCCAGCATCAGCAGCGCGCGCGGCGCGTCGAAAAATTTGGCGAAGAAGTCTTCAAGTTTATCTTCCGATTCCGGAGTCAAATGGGCCTCGCTTCTTATGCGGTCTTTCTTCTCTCAACTACGGCTTGGATTCCCGATGTGGCTTTGGGTGCAATTCGATTTGTGTCTGACTCCGCTTCTTCCATGCTGTCGATCCTCAGTTCGCGCAAGTCCCCCAGCACGTTGGCCGCCCACAGATAAATGTTGTGCTCCATCACTTGTCTTCGCATGCGCTTCATGCGGGTGCGGCGATCGTCGCGGCTCATGTCCAGTCCGGCGCGAATCGCCTCAGCCACGCTGTCAATGTCGTAGGGATTCACGATCAGCGCGTCCTGCAACTCCCCCGCAGCGCCTGCGAACTTGCTCAACACCAGCACGCCGTCTTCGTCGTTGCGCGCAGCCACAAACTCCTTGGCCACCAGGTTCATGCCGTCGTGCAGCGAAGTTACCAGGCAGATATCGGCGGCGCGGTAGCAGCGCGTCACTTCATGGTGATTGCATTGCCTGTCGATAAGCACGACCGGCCGCCAGCGCTGGGTTTGGAATCGCCGGTTGATGCGCTCGATCGTTTCATTAACTCGCTTGCTCAGGTCGGCATAGGCCGGGATGTGGGTGCGGCTGGGCGCCGCAATCTGCACCAGCGTGAAACGCTCCAGATAAAATGGGTGCTTCTCCAGCAGTCGCTCAACAGCCATCAGGCGCTCGACGATTCCTTTGGTGTAATCCAACCGGTCCACGCCCACGGCAACGAACTCGGCCCGCACACCCATTTCGTTAAGCAGTTTTTCTTTCTCGGCCGCGTTGCCTTCCAGGGCGCCGTTGCCGCTTAAGGATGCGCGAGTGTGCGGCACTCCCTCGAACGCCACGCTCACCGGATAGGGGCGAACTGTGGTGGTATGGCCGTGGCGCAGCACCGTCTGGTGCGCAAGGTCGGTGCGCGCCTCAACTGAGCGGTCGACCGTGCCGAGAAAGTTGTGGCAATGCGCCGGAATGTGGAAGCCGATGAGATCGGCCCCAAGAATGCCATCGATCAGCTCGGACTGCCATGGGCAGATGCCGAAGGCCTCGGGATTGGGCCAGGGAATATGCCAGAAGATGGCCACGCGCGCGTCGGGGCGCGCCTGCTTGATCATCCGCGGCAATAGCGCGAAGTGAAAGTCCTGCACAAAAACCACGGGGTCTTCACTGCCTTCCATCTCTTCAACGAGCGCGTTGGCAAAGTGCCGGTTGACGCGCTGGTAGCACTCCCAATCGCCGGCCCTGAAGGTGGGCCGGGTATGCGCAATGTGGCACAAAGGCCAAAGACCCTCGTTGGCAAATCCCTCGTAGTATTTTTCTTCCTCTTCCTGCGTCAGCCACACGCGGCGCAGCGTGTACCGCGGGTCGTCGGGAGGAACGCGCAGCCGGTCAAAGCTGTCTACTGTTTCCTTGTCGGCATCGCCGCTGCCGCCGGCCACCCAAACGCCGTCGCACGCGCACACCACCGGCTCAAGGGCAGTTACCAGGCCGCTCGGAGGCACCACACACACAATCTCGCGCCCCTTGTGTTCATGCATGTACGGCTCGCGATTTGAGACCAGGAAGATGCGGCTTGAGCCGGAGCGATTGCGAATGCGCACAGCCAGCCGTTCGGCAGTCCACTGGCTTTCACCGGCCTCGCGCAGGCGCGCTTCAGTTTCGGCCGAGGCTCGCGCCGCAATCAGGCTCTCGGTAATCGTCTCCACTTCGCGCACCAGGTTCGGAAACAGGCTGAATTCAGCCTTCGCCGGCTTTTCAACCTGGCCGGTGCGTACACGGCGTACTCGTTCCACCACCCGCATCATGGGGCGCAACAGGAACCACCGCACCATGGCAAAAGTGATGGCGACAATCAGCACCACCAGCACCAGGATGCGCCAGAAACTCTGCATCCACAGGTTCAACGTCTCCGCGCGGATGTAGCCGGCGTCGATAGCGATGGTTAGATCGCCTGAAAGTTGCGGGCCCTGGTGGAGTGGAAACGACTCTTGAAGCCATTGCCAGTCGCCGGTGTGGCCGAAGCCGCTTTGGACGGAGCCTTTCTGCAGGCTCTTCTGCATCAGGCCTTTCGACAGCGCGCCCACCACCTCAGGCACCCCTGAACTGGCCAGCATGCGCCCTTGAGGATCGAAGATGGCCAAGCCCAGCGAGCCGGTTCCGGAACGAAGATTGTCTGCCAGGTCAGGCAGCCTCAACATGTTGCCCGATGCCAGGGCCGTCTCTACCTCCGGCTCCAGGCTCACGCCCATCCAGTTCGTCCGCGCCTGAAGCTCCTGCCGCAGTACATGCCGATGTCGCAATACTTCGAAATATGTTGATGCTATCGAAACCAGGGTAACGCTTGCGATAAGAGCGAGGATCAGCTGTACGCGAAATCGATGCATCGGACCCTCCCCATGCCTGTTTAGATGCCAGTAAATAGTTTCGGTGGTTGGAAATGGCTCGCAGCTTTTGTTTCAGCAAGTTAGGCAGGGAGCGCGGTAGCATTGCGGAAACCCTGCGTTGCGTTCGTATTGCGCATCTGCCGGTGCCGGCCGGCCCTGAACCGTTGGTGTCTCGTCGATGCGCTATTCTGTGTTCGGGAACGAAGGCAAGAAGGGTCAGGTAATGAAGGCTTTAGGACTCGAATCGCCGAATCATCTTGCTTGGTCCGGGGTCCATGAATTCCGGTCTTGCCACAACCACAGCGCACGTGCGCAAAGTCTTAGTTTTTCAGGCCGATAATGGCGATCCAGACACTTGACCGTACCGCCAAACAAATCGTGCTCACCGTGCAGGATTACTCGATCTTCGCGTGGCGAAGTTTGATGAATCTGTTCCGGCCGCCGGTTTACTGGTCTGACTTTTTGATGCAGTCAGACATCATCGGCGTTGGCTCGGTTTCCATCGTTTTGCTCTCCGGCTTTTTCACCGGCGCTGTGCTTGCCCTGCAGTCCGCGGCTACTCTTTCGGCCTTCGGCGCCACCGGCATCACTGGGCGGTTCGTCAGTCTCACCATGATACGGGAGCTGGGCGCGGTGCTCACGGGCATCATGGTCTCAGGACGGAATGCGTCGTCGATGGCCAGCGAACTGGGCTCCATGGTGGTGACCGAGCAGATTGACGCCATGCGCGCACTGGGCGTCGACCCGCTGCGCAAGCTGGTTACTCCTCGCGTCTACGCCACCATCACTATGCTCTTCTTTCTCACCATCGTCGCCAACGCCTTCGGCATCCTGGGCGGCGCTGCGGTTACCGTCTTCCTGAATCACCAGAACGGCACCCAGTACTTCTCCATGGCCTGGGAGGGGCTGCACTTCCGCGATGTTGCCCAGGGCCTGGTCAAGCCGCTCTTCTTCGGTTACATCATCGCCTCCATCGGATGCTTCTACGGCATGAAGACCACGGGTGGCACCCAGGGCGTGGGACGGTCGACCATTCAGGCGGTGGTTACTTCGTCGGTGCTGATTATCGTGGCCGACTTCCTCATCACGCACGTCATGCTTTCTCTTTGGCCCTCATGAGCCTCTCACTGCTCACCGAACTCGATCCGCTCAAAGACACCATGCCGGTAGTGGAGATGCGGCACGTGACCCTCTCGTTCGACGGGCCGCCGGTGCTTCAAGACATAAGCTTCAAAGTGGCGCCCCATGAGACCCGCATCCTGCTGGGGCCGGCCGGCGTCGGCAAAAGCGTGCTGCTCAAGCTCATCATTGGGTTGCTGAAGCCTGAGAAAGGCGAAGTGCTGCTGTTCGGCGACCCGGTTTCGTCAATGCCCGAACAGGAGTTGTTTCCGTTGCGCGCCCGCACCGGCATGGTCTTTCAGGAGGGTGCCCTCTTTGACTCGCTCAGCGTGCGCGATAACGTGGGCTATCAGCTCATCGAAGAGAAAAAACTGACCGACGAGGAGATTGACGCCAAGGTGCGCGAGTCGCTCCGGTTTGTGGAACTCGAAGAGACATTCTCATTGTTTCCGTCCAGCCTTTCAGGTGGGATGCGCCGCCGAGTGGCCATTGCCCGGGCGCTCATCAATCAACCTGAGCTGCTGCTTTACGACTCGCCCACCGGCGGTCTCGACCCCATTACTTCCACCAACATCATCGATCTGATCGTGAAGCAGCGCGACGTCCATCTCACTCCCTCGCTGCTGGTGACGCACCGCCTGCAGGATGCGTTTACCATGTGCACGCACCGGTTCGACGCCGACAAGGGTGAGATGGTTCCGCTGCCCACGGGCCAGACCGATCCCAATACCACGTTCATGATGCTCGACGAGGGAAAGCTGATTTTCGACGGTACGCTGCACGAACTGCTGCACACCGACAACGCGTTTGTGAAAGAGTTTTTGGAATAGGGTAGCGCCGGCCTCCAGGCCGGTTGTCGTGTGGGCCTCCTGGCCCGCACCTGGGGAGCAGGCGGCCACAAAATGGGGTGCCCCCAGTCCCGATTTTGAGACCGGGGAAAACGCACGCCTCAGGTTTCAGGGCTTCGTATCAGGGCATCGCTTCAGCGATGCCGCATAGGAATACTCAAGATGTCGGGGTTTTAACAGGCTGCGAAGAAAGTCGTTCGGGCACAGGCAATGGAGGTCTTGTAATAAGGGCACGGCTTTAGCCGGGCCGATAAAACTCTCAAAATGAGTCTGGGCTTCTGATGTCGGGGTTTTAACAGGCTGCGAAGAAAGTCGTTCGGGCACAGGCAATGGAGGTCCTGTAACAAGGGCACGGCTTTAGCCGGGCCGATAAAACTCTCAAAATGAGTCTGGGCTTCTGATGTCGGGGTTTTAACAGGCTGCGAAGAAAGTCGTGCGGGCACAGGCAATGGAGGTCTTGTAATAAGGGCACGGCTTTAGCCGGGCCGATAAAACTCTCAAAATGAGTCTGGGCTTCTGATGTCGGGGTTTTAACAGGCTGCGAAGAAAGTCGTGCGGGCACAGGCAATGGAGGTCTTGTAACAAGGGCACGGCTTTAGCCGGGCCGATAAAGCTCCCAAATTGAGTCTGGGCTTTAGCCCCTGAGGGATGTTTTTCTGGAAACTCGCACCGCGCAAGGAGTTTTTCCGCAGCCTCCTTAACCCCTTAGGGAAAGTGAATGTAATATTTGGTTCGGCCGCTCCGTGAGGCCGGCACGAAAATCCTGCACACCTGCCGCTCGCTCATCAACCCTCAACGCGCCGCACACCCCCGCCATGCTAAACTTCCGGGTGCTGATCGCAGCGCTCGCTTCCGCGCACCCAGCCGTTTGAGGCATCCATGACCCATCCATTCGCTTCCACAATCTCGCGTCGCAGATTCATGCAGGCTGCGGGAGCTGCTGCTGTGCTTTCGCGCAGCGCATTTGGCCGCGTGCCCGCATCCGACCGCATCACCATGGGAGTCGTCGGCTGGGGCATGATGGGACCAGGCAACACCGACGTCTTTTTGAAGCAACCTGATTGCCAGGTGGTGGCCGCTTGCGACCTGGATAAAAATGCCCTGCAGGCCGCCGTGGGAACCATCAACACCCACTACGGGAACATGGATTGCCGCGCCTACCACGACTACCGCGAGATGCTGTCGCGCGACGACATCGATGCCGTGATGATCGCCGTCCCCGACCACTGGCACGAGCTGGTGGCCACCGAGGCTGCAAACCGCAAGAAGGACATCTACGGCGAAAAGCCGCTGGCCCGCACCGTCCGCGAGCAGCAGGGAATTGTGCGCGCCGTCGAGAAAAACAACATCATCTGGCAGACCGGCTCGTGGCAGCGTTCCCTGCCTGAGTTCCACAAGGCCGCGGAGATTGTGCGCAACGGGCTCATCGGCGACGTGATTCGCGTTGAAGTGGGCCTGCCCGGCGGGGAGCACGATTTTGGCGGCACTGAGCCGGCGCTGCTCGCCAAGCTGGCAACCCTGCCCAACAAGATCACTGACCCGACACTGGTGGTGCCGGGAACGCCGGCCTGGGAGATGGCAGTTTCTGACCCTCCGCCTGAGCTCGATTACGACCGCTGGATCGGCCCCTCGCGCATGGAGCCGTACATTGAGGCGCGCGTGCACAAAAACTGGCGCTGGAATTACAACACCGGCGGCGGCCAACTGATGGACTGGATCGGCCACCACGGCGACATCGCGCACTGGGGCCTGGGCTTCGATTTGAGCGGCCCATCCGAGATCGAAGGCCACGGCGACTTCCCCGCGCCCAACGCGCTGTGGAACACGGCCACAAAGTACCACGTCGAGTGCCTATACAAGAAGGAGGTGACCGGCTACGCCAACGATGTGCGCATGACCATCGCCGGCGGGTCGGGCGCAATCAATATGGGCACCAAATGGATTGGCACCGACGGATGGCTCTGGGTTGATCGCAGCGGTTTCGATGCTTCAAACCAGGATTGGGTGAAATGGGACTCTGTGCCCGACTCCCTGCGCAAAATCAAGCTCTACGAGTCGGTCGAGCACCGGCGCAATTTCCTTGATTGCGTAAAATCGCGCAAGCCAACAATCACGCCGGTTCAGGTGGCGCACCACTCCACCCTGCCCGGCCACCTGGGATTGATCTCAATGCTCACCGGCCGCAAGATTCACTGGGATGTGAAGAACGAGATGATCGTAGGCGACGACGAGGCATCGGCGCTCCTGACGCGGCCCTATCGCGCCCCGTACGTGATGCTGTAAGCCAAATAACAGACGCCAAAAGTGCACGCCGGCTAAGCCGAAAAAGTGTACCGCCGGTCTTCTGACCGGGGTCCCCGGCGAATGATGTGTATTCGCTGGGGTGGTTGACCGGCTGTGGCGTGGGCGTCCTCGCCCACGCATCAACCTGCCGAAAAACTTTCGCCACGTTCCGCCCACCCGCACATACCCACCCCGCTCAAATCTGCTAGCCTTTCCTGTTCCGGCTATGCGCCGGAAGGTAGGTAGGTTATGGCTAAATTTCAAGGCTTTGATTTTCTGAATCTTGACGCAGGATTCTCTGAGGACGAGCTGCTCGTCCGCCGCACCACGCGCGATTTCGTCGAAGACAACGTAATCCCGATCATCGAAGAATGCTTCCGAGATGACCGGTTCCCGCGCGAGCTTGTCCCCGTGATGGGCGAGCTGGGCTTCTTTGGCGCCACCATCGACGGCTACGGCTGCGCCGGCATGTCAAATGTCGAATACGGTCTCGTCATGCAGGAACTGGAGCGAGGCGACAGCGGCCTGCGCAGCTTCGTCAGCGTGCAGTCGGCGCTGGTCATGTATCCCATTTACACATTCGGATCCGATGAGCAGAAAAACACCTGGCTTCCGGCCCTTGCCACCGGCGATAAGCTGGGCTGCTTCGGGCTCACCGAACCGGGCTTCGGCTCCAACCCCGGCGGCATGACCACGCACGCGCGCCGCGACGGCTCTGGCTACATACTCAACGGCGAAAAGATGTGGATCACTTCGGGCACCATCGCCGACGTTGCCGTGGTGTGGGCCAAGCTTGAGGGCGCAGGCGAGGGCAACGACTGCATACGCGGTTTCCTGGTCGAAAAAGGTACGCCCGGATTCTCGGCATTCGATGTCCACGGCAAATGGTCGCTACGCGCTTCGGTCACCAGCGGCCTCTCGCTCCAGGATGTGCGCATTCCCGAGAGCAACATGCTGCCCGGTGCCGCAGGACTCAAGAGCCCGCTGATGTGCCTGAACCAGGCGCGCTACGGCATAAGCTGGGGAGCGCTGGGTGCGGCCATGTCGTGTTACGACACTGCGCTGAACTACGCCAAGATCAGAAAGCAGTTCCACGACATGCCCATCGCCGGCCACCAGTTGATTCAGGAAAAGCTGGTGTGGATGGCCAACGAAATTGCCAAGGGGCAGTTGCTCTCGCTGCATGTGGGCCGTCTCAAGGATGCGGGCAAGGTGGGCCACCAGCACATCTCCATGGCCAAGCGCAACAACGTGTGGATGGCTCTCGAGTGCGCCAGGCTCGCGCGCGACGTGCTCGGCGCCAACGGCATCACTGAAGATTACCCCATCATGCGCCACATGATGAATCTCGAGTCGGTGAAGACCTACGAGGGCACCCACGACATTCACACGCTCATCCTCGGCCAGCATCTGACCGGGATCGGCGCGTACTAGTCGCGGTTGGCGCGTAGTCGTCCGCTTGCACTTTCACATCGACAATTTGAGCCTGAGGAGTCATATTCGTATCCATGCGGATTATGACTCCTCGTCTCGAATCCTTGTGGATTGGAATACTTACCGGCCTCGCAATCCTCACTTGGCCAAGCGTATCGGTGGCGCAGCCTCAGAATCAGTCAACCCCGCCCATCGTCCTCCACGCCGCGCGCCTGCTCAACGTGGCTACCGGCGAAATTATCTCGCCAGGCGAAGTGCTGGTCGAGGGTGAGCGCATCAAGGCCGTCGGCAAACAGGTCGACCATCCGCCCGGTGCAAAGACCATCGATCTCGGCGACACCACCATCCTGCCTGGCCTCATCGACGCCCATGTGCACCTGTTCCTGCACCCCGGCGCAGAGGATCTGCAGACCGTGATCGAGTCGGTGCCGTGGCGGACCATCATGGCCGAGCAATCGGCCAAGGCTGACCTGATGGGCGGCTACACTGCCGAGCGCGACATGGGGACCGAGGGCGCAGGATCGGCCGATTCGGCCATTCGCGACGCCATCAACCAGGGCTTGATACCCGGACCGCGCCTGCGCATCAGTGGCAACGCCATTGACCTTCTTGGCGGGCACGAAGACGCCATCCACTTCAATCCCGCGCAGCACGTGCTTTCGAACGCCGACTACGCCAACAATGCCGAGCAGCTTGTCGAGGTGATTCGCGAACAGCACAAAGAGGGTTCGAGCTTCGTAAAGATTTACGAGACCGGCCCGGACCGCATGATCGACGGCGTTCTGCACACGCCCTACCAATACACCGAGGAGCAACTCGCCGCTGCCGTTCAAGAAGCGCACCGGTTGGGCACGGTAGTAGGTGTGCACGCCATGGGCGAGCCCGGCACGCTCTATGCGGCGCAGGCCGGCGTGGCTTCAATCGATCACGCCACGCAGTTAAGCGACGAAACCATGCAGATCATGAAGCAGAAGCACATTCCCGCTGTTCCCACCTTCGCCATCTTCGAGTACTTTGCCCATAACGCCACCGGCGCTGCCGAGGCTGCGACCGAGAGCGCGATGCTCGACTACAAGATTGCCGAGTTCAAAAAACAGATCGCCGCAGGCATTCCCTTCGCGGTGGGGTCCGACGTGGGGCCGTTCCCGCATGGAACGCAGGCTCGCGAGATGACGCTGATGGTCAAGTACGGCATGAAACCGCTGGCCGTGCTGCAGGCCGATATGATTGAAGGCGCGCGCCTGCTCGGCTGGGGCGATGAGATCGGGCAGCTCAAGCCGGGGTTTTATGCTGATATAGTCGCCGTCCCCGGTAACCCGCTTGAAGACATCACCGTGTGCGAGCACGTAAGCTTTGTGATGAAGAACGGCGAAGTGGTGCGGCAGTAATCCTACCGCGCGAGGTCAATCAAAAACTTTCCTGTCAGGGTGCCCCACCCTCCGGGGTCCCCACGAACAGGTCTTCGTTCGTGGGGTGGACATTCGCCACGCTTTTGTTTTTGTGGCTAGAGTGGGCTGGCACAGGACAACAGATTACTCAGGAGCAAACATAATGCGTTTTGCCACACTATTCGTTGCCGCAGCATTGTCTGCAACCGCCCTTGCCGCCGCGCCGGCAATGCTCGCAGCGCACGCCGATGCAGCCACCGACCCGCGTTTGCAAAACGCCTACAAATTCAACGAAGGCGGATGGACCTACGTGCATCTCGAGGGCTCGCCCGAGCAGGTCGGCTTTCAGCATGGATACCTGCTGGCGCACGAAATTGAAGACAACGTGAACGTGTATAGGGTGACGGGCCAGCATTACGACAAGCATTCCTGGAGCTGGTTCCGCAACGTCGGCAAAACCGTCTTCTGGCCGAAGATCGAACCCGAGTACCAGGCGGAGCTGAAGGGCATTGCAGACGGACTAGCCGCCGAGGGATCGACGATCGATCTGTGGGACATTGTTGCGCTGAACGCGTATCTCGAGATCGCCGATTACTACATGCCGCAACTGAACGCGCAGAAGCACAAGCCCAATCCGCCGGCCGCCGTTGCGCCCGGTAAGTGCAGCGCGTTTATCGCCACCGGTTCGGCCACCAAAGACGGCGGCATTGTGATTGCGCACAGCAACTGGTCCTCCTACGCCACAGGCGAGCGTTGGAACATGGTCTTCGATATCGTTCCAGCCCGGGGCCAGCACATCCTCATGGATGGACTGCCGGGCGTGATTACCAGCGAAGACGATTTCGGCATCAACGCCGCCGGACTCATGATTACCGAGACCACGCTGCCCATGGCGAAGGGATTCGCCGCGAACGGCATTCCCGAGTTCGATCGCTCCCGCAAGGCGATGCAGTACGCAACCTCGATCGACGAGTACGCGGCCATCATGCGCAACGGCAACAATGGCGGCTATGCGAACTCGTGGCTGGTGGGCGATCGCAAAACCGGCGAGATCGGCTACCTCGAGCTCGGCCTGCACAATACTCCGCTCAAGAAAAAGAAGGATGGCTACTTTGTTTCGTCGAACTTTACCTGGGATCCGAAGGTGATTCACGACGACACGCCGGGCTTTGACCCCACCAACCTCGAGAGCACCATGAACGCGCGCCACCTTGAGGCCGAAATGTTTATGCAGCAGCACTACGGCAAGCTCGACACCGCGCTGGCCGAGGCTTATCTCTCTGACCATTACGACATCTACGAGCGCAAGATCGACGCCGGCAAGCGCAGCCTGTGCGGCCACGAGGATACGTCGCCCGTGGGCGAAAAAGTGTGGGACGATCCGCCCTACGATCCGGGCGGTGCGGTCACGGGTAAGGTGACCAGCTCAGAGCTCGCGGCCAAAATGAGCTTCATCGGTCGGGCCGGCCATCCCTGCGGCGAAGATTTCCTCGTCGAACCGTTCCTCAAGGCGCACCCCGAGTTCGCATGGCAGAAACCGATTCTGCACGACATGATCGCCGGACCATGGACCGAGTTCAGCGGAAACGAAAAAGCGCCTCCCGCAGTCGCAGTGAAATAGAGCAACTCTCCTAATGTTGTGAAGTACGGGTGCTGTTGTGAAGTGCTGGCAATGTCGTGACGTGCGGATGCCCCATCCTCGCCGCGTTTTTGTTTTTGCGGCTAAGGTGGGCTCGCTCTACAGCAAAAGGGGAAATGCTCTACAACCGAACCTACAGGCTGACATTCAGGTGGAAGTTCTGCCTGATGTAGGCCACCCATTCGTCATCTGAAACGGCGCCCCATTCTACCCACTGCTCGTCGGTCATCGAAGCGCGCCAGGCCAGCAGTCCCGCAGCATCGGGGCCCACAGGATGCCTCAGTTGCCACGAACCGCTGTCCACAATTTCGCGGACCTTTTCTCCAACGACGTAAGGTGAAACCGGCTTCTCAAGTGATGCCCGGAACAGTTCCGCGATACGGCGGCTATGCGGGTATTTCGTGTCAGCCGGCCCCCGCTCCGCTTTGCCAAAAATCGGCGTAGCAATCACACCCGGTTCCACGATCGCCACGTGAACGCCGAACCCTTTCATTTCCTGGGCGAGACACTCGCTCAACGCTTCAAGCGCGAACTTTGAAGATGCGTAGGATGCCTGGGGTGCCGATGAAAAGCGGCCTGCAACCGACGTGATGTTGACAATCGAGCCTGAGCGCCTCTCTCTCATTGCCGGCACCACCGCTTGAATGCATCGCAACGCGCCAAAGAAGTTGGTTTCCATGACGGCGCGAAACGCGGCAATGGGAGTTTCCTCAACAGCGCCACCCCCGCCTACTCCCGCGTTGTTTACCAGCACATCGATCTGGCCCGCTTCAGATACGATGCCGGCAAACGCAGCTCTGACCGACTCGTCTGAATTCACATCGAGCGCTCGAATTCGAAGCGGCAGACCCTCGCGCTCCACCTTCGTGCGCAATTCTTTGCCGCCGGTTTCAGGATTACGCATGGTTGCATAGACGGTATGCCCTGCGCGGGCCAACGTCACAGCGGTAGCCTGACCGATACCGGTGCTGCACCCGGTTACAACGGCGATTGCCATGTTGTCTCCTTTTGGGGAAATCAAAGATTGTCGATTGCATTGAGGGAACAGCAGAAGGGAACTCTCGTACTTGTATCGTCTACGCGCAGACGCTGTCAAACGACCGTTCCATCCGGGATATCACTGATCTTCGTCCGAATAGCTCGCTGAGCGCAGAGACCGACGTAGGTCACGAGATCAGACGATTGTTACCAATCCTGAGTAAGCCGCCAGCATTGGGTCTGCAGTGACAAACTGCAGGTGTTCTTCGATGGCTTGGGCGACCAATAAACGGTCGAATGGGTCGCGGTGGAGCATGGGAAGCTTTGCTTTCGAAACCACATGCCGCTTACTGATAGGCAGGTCGATCAGCCCCGCCTTCTCCATAGCCGCGTCCAACTCTTCCGGATTCTCATCGATCTTTCCGAGCCGCCATTTAATGGCGATCTCCCAAATACTGGCCGCCGATATATAAACTTCAGCGGAATTGTCGATGATTCCACGAGCGCGTTGACTCAACCGCGGGTCATCCTGCATCAGCCAAAGCAGAATATGAGTGTCGAGCAGGAGGCGCATTATCAGCTTTCTGGCGGGAAAACTGGGCCATCTTCGAATTCGGCCAGTATTTCATCCGGCAGGGGCGCGTCGAAGTCGTCGGCAACGTGGATTTTGCCCTTTAGCAGCCCGTAGACAATGGTCCTCTTGGGTGGGTCGAGCTTAGTCAGCCGCGCAACCGGCTTGCCGGCGCGGGCGATCACCACCTCTTCACCGTTTTCAACCAGCGCAATCAGTTTTGAAAGGTTGGTCTTGGCTTCGAAGATGTTGACGGTGCGCGGTGTCTGGGAGTTTGAGGCCATCCGTGCCATCCTTAGCTAAGTCTAGCTTAGCATAGACTCCGCCCAGATTGATAACCCCTTATACCGCAACAACAAAGCTGTCCTCAGTACGCGTCACGGCATGGTAAAGCGTGTCGCGCTCCACGGGCACGCGGCCAGCCTCGGTAATCAGGCGGCAGAGTTCTTTGCGCGTCAACCCCTGCGGCGTCGTTGCTCCTGCGTCGTGGTAGATCTTTTCTTCAATCACCGTACCGTCAAGATCGTCGGCCCCAAAACGCAACGCAATCTGCGCAATCTTGGGCGTCATCATCTGCCAGTAAGCCTTGATGTGCGCAAAGTTGTCGAGCAGCAGGCGGCCCACCGCGACTTGCCGGATGTCGGTGAGGCCGGTGGTCACCGGCAGGTGGTCGAGCGGTGTGTTCTCAGGATGAAACGCCAGCGGAATGAAAGTCTGGAATCCGCCTGTCTCATCCTGCAGATCGCGCAGCTTCATCAGGTGATCCACGCGGTCTTCGTCGTTCTCAATGTGGCCGTACAACATCGTCGCATTTGAGCGGAAGCCCATCTTGTGCGCCAGCCGCGCGGTCTCAAGCCACTCGCTGCCGTCAATCTTGTGGTCGCAGATAATGGACCGCACCCGCGGAGCAAAAATCTCAGCGCCGCCGCCGGGCATGGAGTCGACTCCGGCATCGCGCAGCTTCTCAAGCGTCTGCTGAATGGTGAGTTTGGCGCGCCGCGCGAAAAACGCAATCTCCACCATCGTGAACGCCTTGATGTGAACCTTCGGAAATCTTTCTTTGAGCCCGTGCACCAGGTCCAGGAAAAACTCCAGCGGCAGATCGGGATGAAGCCCGCCGACAATGTGAAATTCGGTGACCGCTTCGGAGTAGCCCGAGGCAGCTGTTTCAAATGCCTCGTCGAGAGCCATGGTGTAGCCGGCCGGGTCGCCCTTCTTGCGGCCAAAGGCGCACAGCTTGCAGGCGGCCACGCACACGTTGGTCGGGTTAATATGGCGATTCACGTTGAAGTAGGTCAGGTCGCCGTGCATGCGCTCGCGCACATGGTTCGCAAGCCAGCCCACGGCCAGCACATCGTTTGAGGCATAGAGTGCCAGTCCGTCTTCAGCGCTCAGGCGCTCGCCGGCCATCACTCTTGCGGCGATGGGCTCAAGCCGGGCATCGTAGGTGCGAAAGGGGTGACTTGCGTGCCCGTTGGCTGCGGTGATCTCCATGGCTTAATGATACCGGAAATGCTGAACGGATTACTTTCCAGTCCCCTGGGTATCGCTGGTTTCGGGGCCGGTCAGCACCCCGTCGTTCAGCGAGGCCGCAACCAGCCGATTGCCCGCGTTCCGAATCAGTGTGATCTGGTAGCCCGCTTTCCACCACGACCAGGTCATGGTTTTGGCGTCGATGGCATACACCTGGTCGCTGGTTTCAGAGCTGGCCAGCATCTTCTTCAATATCGGGTCGTAGCTCAGGTCGTCCACATTGCGGAAGGGAAGACGCTGGAACCAGAGCCACGTCTTGCCCAGGTCGTAGCTGTAGTAAACGCCCTCGCGCGCCGCCAGCCACAGCGTCCCGTCGGGTGAAAATACGGCGCGGTGAATCTGGGTAAGCATGGTGGGCACGCCCAGCGGAAGCCAGGTCTGGCCGTTATCCGTGGAGACAGCCGCGCCTGCCGTCCGCGCAGCCACAATGTCGTCGCCATGAACCGCGATGCTGCGGTATTGCGCCCCGCCCATCACCGGACCGCCCTGCCACGTAGCGCCGTTGTCGCGGCTGGTTAAGACCCCAATGTCGGTGGCCGCGGCCCACGTATTGCCCGATACATCGAGGGCATTCACCCGGCCACTCAACTCAATCTTGGGCGCCTTTACCTCTTTTTGTACGTTCACCTTGGTGTGGTAATGAGTCTCCGTGAAGCTCTTCACAATCGTGTTAGCAATGGTGTTGCGCGGCTCCCATGTGAGCGCCGCACCCGCTGGCCCCGCCGCGCCTCCGGTACCCGGCGCACCCTCCGAACCCGTGGAGCCAGCCGAACTTGCTCCGTTGCCTGAGTCAGCGCCTGCAGGCGGATCGAGAACAAAAATCCCGTTATTGGTTCCCGCCACTACCGTGCCGTCTTTGGTCTCGGCCAGCGCAAACACGTCGCGGCCTTCAAGTCCTGCGCCCAGTTGCTGCCAGCTCGCGCCGCCATTGGTCGATTGAAAAACGCCGCCAAAAGTCTTGTCGTTCACTACTCCCGCATAAAGATGCGACGGGTCGTTCTTATCCACCAGCAGCGCCGCCACCTTGCGTTCCGAGATACCCTTGTTCGATTCGACAAAGTTTTCTCCGCCGTCGCTGCTCGCCAGTACACCCCCGCGATCGGTGGCCAGCAGCACGTGCTTTGAGTCGTGCGGATCGACGAACACGTCATTCACTACCACTTCCGGCCCGGTCATGCGCCGAAAGGTCTTGCCTGCATCCAGTGTCTTGTAGAGACCTTCAGTGGTTCCGGCGTAAACAATCTCGCGGTTTTCCGGGTCCTGCATCAATACGCGGGTGCGGCGCGCCTCGGTAGGAATGCCCTGAATCTTGCGGAAGAGCTCGCCGCCGTTGTCGCTCTTGTAAATGCCGCTGCACGCGCTCATGTAAACTACGCGCGGTTTATCGGGATCGACAATGATCGAGAATACATCGGAGTCGACTATCACGCCCTTCTTGATGTTGCTCCAGCTCTTGCCGCCGTCCACGGTCTTCCACGGCAGATGCCACGTGCCGGCGTAGAGAATGTCGGCGTTGTGCGGATCTACGGCCAGAGACTCAATCTCGTGAATCTCCTTGCTGTCTTCGGGGCTGATGCGCGCCCATGTCACGCCGCCGTCGCTGCTGCGATAGACGCCTTCAAGGGTGCCTACAAAAAGAGTGTGTGAGTCGGATGGCGCCTGGACCAGGGCGTGCACCGGCTGCCCCTTCAGGCTTGCAACCGCTGTCCATGTGTGGCCGCCATCGTGGCTGATCCAAAGCCCGCCGCCCGAGCTGTCTTTCCAGGCCCCCACGTAAAGGTTCAACGCGTTGGTGGAGTCAACCACAATGCTGTCGAGCACGTAACCATCCTCGGGGTCGAGCTTGGCCAGCCGATGCCACGTGGCGCCCGCATCCTGCGACTCGTAAAGCCAACTGTTGGTCGTCCCCAGGTAGAGATGCACGGGATTACCCGGATCGGCCGCAAAGGCTCGCGCGTCACCCCCGTCCGGCCCAGCAACCTTCCAGGCAGACTGCGCCATCCCCGGCAGAGCCGCCAAAACCAGCAAAATCAACGTGGAAGGGAGTACGAGTCGTTTGAGAAAACGGCAGGGACGATCGCACTTGCGAGCACTGCTCATGGGGTGAAAAACGCTCCGAAGCTCATTACTTCAAGTATACAAAGGATTGAATGTGAGGCCGGTTACTACGGCGAGTCGGGTTGAATTGAATAGGATGTTCCCCAGGCTCCAGTAGTGAGCGGGACCTGACTGGAGATAACTGCCGCGCGACTTGCGTACAGGCAGCCACGCAGCCTGAACGCGAATATGTCCTGCGCTGCTGCACATACCGGCGCTATAATTCGAGCGAATTGGCATCGACAAAACGACATCGAGAGGTCAACCCATGCGAATGAGAGAGCTTCCTTTGCCGCTGAGTTTTTTCTTCGGATGCTTTCTCGCGCTCGCATTGGTCTCCATCTCAGCCGCCGCGCAGACAACTGCCCCAAATCAATGGACGGGGCAAGTGGCCTCCGGGCCAAGTGCGCGAAGCGCTCATCGATGCCATTCTGAAGGCTAAGAAGGACCACACCCGTTGCACCGCGGAGAAGGACACCACGAAAAGAGGAACGTCCCCACCTTAGTCAGTATCTGCGACGCTGGGGCGTGCATTCGACGATGCTGAAGGCGACCGGGTAGCGAAGGAGAACTCCAATACCGGAGCGGTGACCAACAGCTACGCCTTGAGCCTAGGCGGCGACCAATTGGACGAGTACAACACAAGCTCTGGCTCGCTGGCCTGGGCGCACAGTAATATCTTTGCCATGGGCCGGATCTACGCAACCTACGGCACTGAGCCTTTAAACGGCACGCAGGTCACCCGATTCCACATGAACGACTGGCTAGGCAGTCGGCGCGTCGATCTGTCACCGAGTGGCAGTGCTACGTGGACATGCTTCAATTATCCCTATGGCGATGGTCAAGCCTGCACCGGCAGCGACTCGGACATCACCGAGCAGCACTTCACCGGCAAGATGCGCGACACCGAAACCGGTGACGACGACTTTGGCGCGCGGTATTACGCCAGCAATATGGGCCGGTTCTTGACTGCCGATGAAGTCAGGAATGACGGCAACCCGGCCAATCCGCAGAGTTGGAATCTTTATAGCTATGTACACAACAATCCCCTGAGCCTTGTCGATCCGACAGGCGAAGACAGCGTGGATGCAAGGGAGGGCCTTGTCAACGACAATATGGCCGTAATGGATACGGCTATAGATCGGTATGAGTCGGACATAGGCTACCAATCGTTGGATGAAATCGCCGACGGCCAACAAGATGCACTAGTGGCCCAACAGCAGAACAGCCAACAAGGCCAGCAGAATCAGTCTGACAAACCTTCGTTCTCTATCACGGCAAGTGATGGAAACCTACAACTCGTCAATGGCAATGGAAGTACGGTTGCGGACTATAAGTACACGACCGGAATGAATGGCGACACGAACCCGAACGATAAGGGGAAGGGGCCGATTCCGCCTGGGAAGTACACGCTTGATCCGAAAGAGATCAGCAAGGCTGGATTCTTCCGCCGGTTCATCGATCCTCGCGACTGGGGAGACTATCGTGCTCCTCTGCATCCCGAAGCCGGAACTGACACTCATGGCAGGTCAGGTTTCTTCCTGCATGGCGGCTGGTTGCGCCTTGGATCAGAGGGCTGCATCAAAGTTAATGACCTCAATCAAAACCGCCTGTTCCAGCTTTTGCAAAACAGCAGCGGGCCGGTACAGGTAACTGTTCAATGAAAGGGGGATTAGCACGATGAGGCTCTTTTTATTCGGCATCCTGGGCCTGTTGGTTCAAGGAGCGGGCTTGGCCGCCTTCATGGTCGTGTCGCGTTCGAGTGGGGCGGCTTTTGGGAAAGCAGTAGTGATCGTGGCGACAGGGCTTGTGGTTTGCGCGTTGCTTTGGGAAGGTGTTCGCAGGTCGAAGGGAATCCTTGCGGTGTGCCTCTTTCCGGTTGTGTTAGCGTTCGGGTACGTTGTTGCATTCCATCTTTTGGGTCTGCTGGGCTTTCCTGGCCTACTCGCTGACGCGAGGCAGCCCTGGCTCGATTACCTTCTGCCTCTGCTGCATGTGACGGCCACCTTGTTCGTGCTGTACGGGGTGGCTACAGTGGGGTTCTTTGCGATCAACAGAGGCTTCCGGAGAATCAAGTTGCACGGGCACCAACAATCACCGAAGCTGTCATGAGTCGCTGGAAGCTACTGGCAGTCCTGCTATGCAGCACCGCCACGATGGGATGTTCCTCAGCGCCATCGAACATCGGCGGGGTGAAAGCCGACCGCATCATCATCGTGAAATCGAAGCACTCAATGGTTCTGATGGCGAATGAAAAACCCCTCAGGACCTACCGCGTTGCTCTCGGCAAATCGGATGGGGCCAAAGAGCGGCAGGGCGATCACAAGACGCCGGAGGGGCAATACGTGATCGATCAGAAGAACGGCCAGAGCCGCTTCCATCTGGCGCTGCACATCTCGTATCCGAATGCCGCCGACCGGAAGCGGGCACACGATGCCAATGTCGATCCGGGCGGCGCGATCATGATCCACGGCGTCGAGAACGGGTTCGCCTGGCTGGGCTCTCTCCAACATGAGGTGGACTGGACCGATGGCTGCATCGCTGTTACCAACCGGGAGATGGACGAGGTGTGGCAGCTTGTCCCGGTTGGAACTCCGGTTGAGATAAAGCCCTAAAGGCGACCTGAGCCGTGTTTACATCTGTAAACAGCAGAGGCTCGTTCCGACCGAAGAGCACGCCGCCTACGGCGTCGGGAGTATAGGGACACGTCTCCCCCAGTTGGGAGCTGCAGAGTAACTTGGGTTGCTGTGGAGTAACTCAGATCGAAAAGCGCGCATCTGAAGAAAAAACGCCTCTGGGTAGCAAGCGGCCTTGAGTGCGGGCACGCTGCTCCGGAGGTCGGATGAGCCAGCCCCCATTCTTCGACACACTGCGCGGTTCACTGCGCCGCGCGCCTCTCTCACAACACTTCCGTGGCGGTGCGCAATGAAGCGCGAGCTGCGGACGAAGTCTGTCGGCACGAAGGTGTCGGAGGCGGAGCTGCGGGTGCTGGAGTCTCGGGCGGAGCGAGCCGGGCTGACCCTGTCGGAATGGGTGCGGGATGTGCTCCTGGGTTCGAGCGTCGAGATGGGGACGCTGGCAGCGGAGCGGGCGATCCTGGCCGAGGTGCTGGCGATGCGGACGATCCTGCTGAACTTCATGCTGAAGATGGGCGAAGGAACGCCGATCCCGGAGGCTTCGGGCAAGAAGCTGATCGAGTGGGCGGACACGAACAAGATGAAGCGGGCGCTCGAAATCCTGGCGAAGAACTCGGCGCGGGAGGAGCGGATGCAGACGGCGGCGCCGTAGCCTGCGCTGCCGCAGCAGCCGGTAGCGACGGCGCCAGGCAAGGAATTTTAGGTCAGGAGTTTTAGCGATGCTGACACTGTCGAAGCCAATCTCAGCGGGCGAATAGGGGACATGATACCTAATCCGCTATGACGCTGCGGATTACCTTAACGGTATTCAGACCACCTTGAGCGACACGCAGCATCCCAGCGCGATATTCTCCACGCCGATCTATCAGGCATCTTCCAAAGCATTGCACCCAGCTCAATATACTTCGGTGTCCCGGGTCGTGTCTGAATACACGAATGACGCTCTGAGGGGCATGAGAATAATTACGTGCCGTCAGACCAATTCTGGCCGGAAGGATGCGATACTGATTGGCAAAATCTTTCGAACGCATTCCGCGTGCAATCTGAATTTCCCCAGGAATGCTCCGTCGGCCTATTCTATGAAGCTCAGCTACCGCATCGCCCTCTTGATTCCCCTCGCCTTAACCGCCCGAGTTTCCTTGGCCCAAATGCACCTGCATCCCGCCGCCACATCGCAGGCCAGCCCGAGGGCATCAGCAAGGCTGCTCACCAAAACTTCTCGGACGACGGAAGGGTTGGGATTGGCATTCCCGCCCGCATCCAACATCAGCGCAGAATTCAAGCCTAGGCATTACTTCCTGCCATTGAGTTTTGAGCTTAACCGCGGACAGGCCGAGTCTTCTGTCAAATACCTGGGCCGAGTAGATGGATTCTCGATCGCCTTCCGCGAGGACGAAGCCGAATTCTACTTCGTCCAACGCCCCGCAATTCTGAAGAATGGAGTTCGAGAAGCGCCGGAAGCTCATCTCGATGACGCCCCGCCCGATTTGATCCAGATGCGCTTCGTCGGCGCCAATAACTCCGCCGTGATTAAAGGTGGCGAGCGGCTGCCAGGCAACGTCAACTACTTCGTCGGGGACGATCCCGCGAGGTGGCGAAGCGATGTGCCAACTTTCGGAGAGGTGCGCTATTCAAGCCTTTACCCCGGCGTCGATCTGGTTTACTACGGTACTGAGCAGCATCTGGAGTTCGACTTCAGGCTGGCGCCGCACGCCGATCCGCGCAGAGTCCAGATGGATTTCAAAGGGGCGCGGAACGTTACGCTCAATTCGGATGGCGATTTGATCATCGCGGCAAACGGCGGCTCGGTCGGATTCCGCAAGCCGGTGATTTACCAGCTTTCAGCCGACGGCAGCAAGCAGATGATACAAGGTTCGTTTGCCCTTGCATCGCGCAACGTTGTCGGCTTTCGACTGGGACCTTACGATCACTCGCGCGCCCTGGTGATCGATCCGATCCTGAATTACTCACTGTATTTTGGAGGAGCCTCAGACGCCACTGCAATAGCTGTGAACTCCGCTGGCGAAGTGTATATAACGGGGACCGCAGCACAGATGCCGACGACCACGGGTAGCTTTCAGACGGCAGTCCCGGCCAAGCCATACCCGTATTTCTCGCCATTTATTGCGAAGCTGAACAGCACCGGCACAGGGCTACTCTACTGCACTTACATTTCAGGTACAAAAGATGACCAGTCGTATGCGCTTGCGATTGACGCCCAGGGCGATGCATACATTGCCGGCCGGACCAACTCTACTGATTTCCCAGTCACCAAAGGTGCATTCCAGGCCACCTATCCAGCGACAGCAGGGGAGCAGTCAGAATATAGCAACGGAACCGCATTTGTAACCGAACTCAACCCAACCGGCAATGCGCTTGTATATTCGACCTACCTCGGAGGCAGTCTACAAGCATGGGCCACCGCCATAACGGTGGACACCAACAACAGCGCCTATGTCGCGGGAACCACGTATGACTCCGACTTCCCGACGACGCCCGGGGCATATCAACAAGCCCCGACAAACAAGCCCGTCGGTCAGAACTCGGCCTTTGTTACCAAGCTGAATCCCGCGGGCTCAGCGCTTGATTATTCCACGTACCTCCGTGGGAGCGCCCAGGATTTTGCATATGGGATTGCCATCGACTCCTCAGGCGATGCATTTGTAGGCGGCACTACGATGTCAACTGATTTTCCGACGACAAAAGGGGCTTACCAAACTACTGTAAGTGGAAATACATGGGGAGCTATCCTGACGAAAGTCAATCCCACAGGTACCGGCCTTCTCTACTCCACCTACCTTGGCCAGAACAATGGAACGGTCATAAACGCCGTCGCCGTGGACTCATCGGGAGACGCATACGTGGCAGGATACACCGGGGACGAAGGTTTTCCTGCGACACCGGGAGTCTTCCAGCCCAAAATCAGTAAATATAACGGATTCGCGGGTACCGATAGCTTCGTTACGAAATTCAACAGCACCGGTTCCTCTCTGGTGTACTCAACGTTCCTGGGTGGAAGCAACGACGGCATGGGTGGGGTTGGGGATGATATTGCCCTAGGAATCGCGATCGACGCCAATGGAAATGCATACGTCGCGGGGAGTTCAGGAAATCTTGATTTTCCCGTGACTCCGGGAGCTTACGAGACAGAGAATCTGGCACTACTTAACTCGGGTGAGGGAACGGCCTTTCTGAGCAAGATAAGCCCTGACGCGAGCACGCTTCTCTATTCGACGTTTCTTGGTGGAACCGGCGACCAAACCGGAGAAGGAGGCGAAGGTGCAAGCGGGATTGCGCTCGGTCCGGCTGGGAATGTCTATCTTGCAGGTGTTACTGCATCCGTAGACTTTCCGCTGACTCCGGGCGTGATTCAGACCCAATCTCCCGGATACACTGGCGGAGCATTCGTTACGCAGTTCAATGCGGCTGAGATGACAACCCTGCCGGCGCCGACATTCGCCGTCACTTCCAATGCCAATTCCGTTGAATATGGCACGCCTGTAACCTTTACGGCCTCGGTGCAAGGCTCGGGTGGAGCGACTCCCACCGGAATCGTAGGTTTCACAGTTGAGTCTATCGAGCCCGGAGACTCTGGGGGCACTGGTTCCGGCTTGGGCCCCTGGAACGATATGCAGCTCGATGCCTCGGGAACAGCCACCTTCACGCCTCCGACGCTCGAACCCGGCCCGCTCCCCGTGGTAGCTTACTACCTCGGAGATTCGAACTACGCACCGGTGATGGCAACAATGACCCAGACCGTCACCAAGATACCAACTACAACCACGATCACCGCCAGCGCAAATCCCATTGCGTACGGTACAGGTGTTACGTTTACAGCCAAGGTTCTTGACAACACCGGCAAGCCGGCCCTGGGCCAGGCTTGGTTTGAGGTCGGGAACATCGTCAATTACGAGGTGCCGCTCGACAGTTCTGGTGGTGCATCCTGGACCGTTAGTCCGTCAAGCTATCCGCTGGAAGTTGGCTCGAATACGGTCACGGCTTTATACATTGACTCGGTAAGCCCTTTCCAGTACACGCAGACTTCGGGATCGCTGGTTGAGACCGTTAACTCCTTGGGCGCAGCGCCTGCGCCAACGTTTTCGCTTGCAGCGGGAACTTACACCAGTGCTCAAATGCTCAGCTTGAGCGATTCGGTGAGCAACCCAACTATTTACTACACAACCGACGGAACCACGCCCGCAATCGGCACGGCCATTCTGTACACAAACGGTGAGGCTTTCGCGGTTGATTCAACGGAGACCGTGCAGGCCATCGCCATTGCACCTGGTTATACCGTCAGCTCCGTAGCCACCGCCGCTTATACCATCAACCTGACGCCACCCAGTTTTGCGATATCGGGCCCGGCAATCAGCGTGACTCCAGGCGCGACCACCGGAAACACTTCCACAATCACTTTGACGCCATCAGGTGGATTCACTGGCGCGATTAGTCTGAGCTGCGCCATCACCCCAACCGCCGCCAGCGATCCCGCGACATGCGGTATCCCAGCCTCCGTTACAATCAGCGGCTCGGCGTCGCAAACCACCACTCTCGCCGTGAACACCACCGCGGCTACGTCATCTCTCAATCAAACCAGAAAACCGATTTGGCCGTTGACGGGCGGCGTAACTCTCGCGTGCATCCTCCTCGTTGGCATCCCGGCACGGCGACGGAAATGGCAAAGCATCCTGGGAATACTCCTGCTGCTTTTCTTCATCACAGCCGGTGTAATAGCATGCGGCGGTGGTAATGGTGGGGGTGGGGGCGGAGGCGGAGGTGGCGGGGGCAATTCCGGCACAACGCCAGGGACCTACACAGTTACAGTGACCGGCACCTCTGGCGCAATCACGGAGACAGGAACGGTCACCCTTACGGTGCAGTAGCCCGGTTCCCGGCTTTTATCGACCGCTTTACTCCACGTTGAGCGTCTTCAGCAGGCTGCGCGGCTCGCGCAGGATCTTTTCCTGCAGCAGCGTGATGGCGTAGATAAGCTGCTCGGGCCGCGGCGGGCATCCGGGAACGTAAACATCCACCGGAATAATCTGGTTGACTCCCTGCACCAGCGCGTAATTATTGAACACGCCGCCCGATGTGGCGCAGGCACCCATCGAGATAACCCATTTGGGCTCCGGCATCTGGTCGTAGAGCCGGCGGATCACTGGCGCCATCTTCTGCGACACGCGCCCGGCAATGATTATCAGGTCCGACTGCCGCGGCGAGGGCCGGAAAACCTCGGCTCCAAAACGGGCGATGTCAAATCGTGAAGCGCCCATCGACATCATCTCGATGGCGCAGCAGGCCAGGCCGAAAGTCATGGGCCACAGCGAACTTTTTCTGATCCAGTTGACCGCGAAATCGAGCGTGGTAAGGAAGACTCCCTCAGGCTGCTCGTAGCCGTAGCTCACTTCCTGCAGCTTGGCGCGGTTTTGCGCGCTGCTCTCCAGGTTGCCGAAGAGATAACGATCGCGCTCCAATGACGCCGCCATACATTCACTATATCGCAGCCTGCGATTGCCCGCTCCGGGTTCCAGCCTCCCGGCACTCCCGCTCTTCTTTGCCAACAAAGTCATAAGGAAGCAATGAAGATTCACTTTGAAAACTTGCGTTCCGCCGCGCTGCCCATGAAAATGTTTTTAAAGCGTACTCGCCAAAAATCCTGGGTGCCCCATTCCAGCTTTGCTTGAGTGGGGTCGGACGTCAGCGCGGCCATCGTCCACATCACCCTCCGGACAATCCAGCCGAACGCGGTCGCCCAGAACATGTTTCCGCAGTCCCAAACGTCATTCCAGCCGCGCGTTAGCGCGGACGCCTTCATCTCGGAGCGAAAAACGATGTCCCGATTGTGTTCTTATCTGCTGCTCCTGTTCGCATTGATCGCATCCTCTCTTCCACTCACCGCTCAAACTAACCCCGCCTCCGGGCCCGCCACCCAGGAGCAGATTGCCGCCCTTCAGCAGGCAGTGCAGAATGCGCAGTCGGCCGGCGACAACGCTTGGATGCTGACCAGCGCTGCGCTGGTTCTGCTCATGACCGGCCCCGGACTGGCGCTCTTCTATGGCGGCCTGGTGAGAAAAAAGAACATCCTGGGCACCATGATGCAAAGCTTCGCCATGATGTGCCTGGTCACCATCATCTGGGCCGTCTGCGGCTACTCGCTGGCCTTCGGGCACGGCAACCTGTTTATCGGCGGCTTTGAGCACCTGTTCCTCAAGGGCGTCCCCAATGTCGTCGATCCCAACAACTTTTACGTGCAGACCATTCCCGAACAGACCTACATGATCTACCAGCTCATGTTCGCCATCATCACGCCGGCGCTCATCTGCGGAGCATTTGCCGAGCGCATGAAGTTCAGCGCGATGGCGGTCTTTCTTTCGCTCTGGTCGATCGTCGTCTACAGTCCCATGGCCCACATGGTTTGGGGCGTGGGCGGCCTGCTCAACGCCAATGGCGGCAAGATACCCTCTCTCGATTTCGCCGGCGGCACCGTTGTCCACATCACCTCGGGCGTCTCGGCCCTCATCACTGCGCTCTACCTGGGCAAACGCCTCGGCTACCCCACAACCAAGATGGCTCCTCACTCGCTGGTGCTGAGCTTCATCGGCGCCTGCCTGCTGTGGGTGGGCTGGTTCGGATTCAACGCCGGCAGTGCGCTGGCGGCAAGCCCGCTGGCCACCAGCGCCTTTATCAATACCCACTTTGCCACCGCCACCGCCGCCCTGGGCTGGACCATCTTTGAATGGTTTCACAACGGCAAGCCGACCGCCCTGGGCGCAATCTCAGGCGCCGTGGCCGGCTTGGTGGCCATTACCCCCGCATCGGGATTCGTTCAACCCATGTCCGCGCTCGCCATCGGACTGGCTGCCGGATTCGTCTGCTCGTTCATGGTGTTCAAGGTCAAGAGCCTGTTTGGCTACGACGACTCTCTCGACGCCTTCGGTGTACACGGCGCGGGCGGAACGCTGGGAGCGATCCTTACCGGTATCTTCGCGGCCTCGGTCATTAACCCGATTTATGGCAAGGGCGTTGCTACCGGCGGCGTCGACGGCCACTGGTCGCAGATTCTCAACCAGCTCGCCGCAGTCGGCATCTCTTGGGGCCTGTCGATCGTGGGCACTCTGATACTGTTGTTTGCGGTAGAAAAGACCATGGGCATGCGCCTCAGTCCTGAGCAAGAGGCTGCCGGTCTCGATCTCTCGCAGCACGGCGAAGAAGGGTACGACTTCAACAATTAGCTTTCAGCTTTCAGCTCTAAGCCTTCAGCCGCTTTGAGCGCAAGTCAGAGGCGACTGCTCCAACAGGAGAAGGCTGAAAGCTGAAAGCTGAGAGCTGAGAGCTGAAAGCTGAGAGCTGAAAGCTGAGAGCTGAAGGCTGATGTCCCGGCCGTTCAGCCATTAAACTTTAACGCCGGCGACTGCCAACCCACCGCCGCGCCTGATAGGCTAACCAACGAGGCATTTTTCGTATGCTCAAGATTGAAGCTGTTCTCCAGCCCTCTAAGCTGGATGCTGTCAAAGATGCGCTGCTTGAGGCGGGCATTGAGGGAATGACGATTCTCGAGGCCCGCGGCCACGGCCGCCAGAAGGGCCACACCGAGTTCTATCGCGGCCGCGAATATACCGTCGACCTTTTGCCCAAGGTGAAGATCGAGATGGTGGTTCACGACGACCTGAAGGAAAAGGCCATCGCTGCCATTGTGGGCGCTGCCCGAACCGGGCGCATCGGCGATGGAAAAATATTCATCACCAAGGTCGACGAAGCCATCCGCATCCGCAACGACGAGCGGGGCGAAAACGCACTGTAACCGCTCAACAAGTCATCAGTGCGCTGTCGCCGGCGTGGCAGCCGGCAGATCAAACCTGTACAACCGCTGCGACGCGGTCAGCGCCAGCAGTTGCTTCTTCTTAGCAACAATGCGGGCTGCGAGCAACGTGCTGTCCAGCGTCCAGTGGCCCATCGGATTCCCGGTCGCAACACTATAGAGAGTCAGTTCCTGCGGACGATTGCGGGCGGCAATCAGACCCAGGCTGCTGTCCCCGGCCAGCACCGTGCCGAAGAGGCCGAACAGCCGCGCTCCGTCGGTCTCGCGATAAATAGTAGCGTTGTTGTGGTTTCCCTCCACCGCCAGCAGGTTTCCGAAGAGCGACACATACATCGCCTTCACCGAGTCTGACTCATCGGCCGGAACCAGAATCAACCGCTCTGCCAGGCCGGTCCTGCTGTTCACCACCTCCACCAGCAACCCGGTGTCGTCGTCCTTCTTCTTTTCTTCAGACGTCCTTATCAAGACGTCCTTGTGAGCGCGAAGTTCAGCTTCACGCGCTTTGCTCGCCCAGGGCATCATCAGCAGAATTCGACCGCCTTCTGCGGGTAACACTCGCGGCACGCCATCGGGAAAGTTCCTGGTCCAAAGTGCCGCTTTGGTTCCAGCATCGATTGCGTTCAGATCTACTCCCTTCGCAATCGCTCCGCTGTTGCGCGGCTTTACTCCCACAATTACATCGCCGAATTGAGCAACTGTGGATCCGACGGTGAACTTCGACGCTACCTTGCCGGTCTCGCGATCGATCGTCCCGTCACCGGAAGGTTTCAACTCCTGCTCCACTTGAACCGCTTCAAGCTCTCCGCGGCTGTCGAAGGCCGCCGTTCTGAAGGGATAAGTGATCTTGAGCCTGTTGCCGGTGGTCAAGTCCCAAACCGCGCCTCGCGCGCGATCGCTCATAGCCAGGTAGTGGCCATCGGCGCTGAAGGCCGCAACTTCAAAAGTTCGGATCGGCGTGACCGGCAGCGCCGCGGTCTGCGCGGGGCCATCGAGGTTGCCAAGGGAGAGCCCTCCGGCCGCGGTTTCCTGGGCCACAGTTTCGCCGGAAAGATCCACGGTTTCAAGTTTGAACTTTTGCCCCAGGTTGCCGGTTACGGGGTCAAGCACCCGCGCCGCAGCCCCATCGAAGGGGCCCACAAGAACGTGCGGGCCGCGTGTCACTGGCGCCACCCAAACTGTGCTGTCCAGGCTGAACCGGTCGAGGGTATCGCCGGCCGGAAATGGGGCGAAGCACCTTTTACTTTGACGGCCCGATTCAATAAGACCGTCGCCGCAATCGAAGACAAGACGGTTGGAATCGACGAACGCAATCCGGTTGCCGAGCTGTAGGAAAGTTGCTGGTTTCCGCGTCTTAAGATCGAGAGCGAAATCGAGATACTCCCCGGAATAGCTGAAGTAGCGCCCGTCCTGACTCCAAATCAAAATCGGAGCTGGTTTTAAAGGCGAGGAATCCGGAAACACAGTGTCCTGATAAATGACTTCGCCATCGCTCAGATCGGTAATTTTGAACCACCGCTTCTCGTCCCTCACGGTAAAACACGCGAACATGACTCCGTCAGGCGACAGGCTGCTCTGCCCACAACCGTCGTAGTCCACCCAGTCCAACAATCCGGCCCTCTGCTTCGAAGCCACATCCCAGTTCTCCACGCGCGGGCCCGGATACGCAAAAGCCACGCTTTTCGAGTCCGGCGTGAACTGGGCCAACTCTGCGTCCCGCGCGTTTATTGAGAAGAGCAGTTTCAGCGGATTGGCGCTGAGCACATGAATCTGCGACTCGTCCTGGGCCAGCACGTATTTGGCGTCGGGGCTCAGCCGCACATTCAGAAGCGCCGGATTCATGGGCGGCGTGAGCGCGATGGAATTGAGCCCCGGGGATGGCGGCAAAGTTGGATCGATGCGCGCCTCTCTCAGTGCATCTTCAAAAGCCTTGAAGCCCGTGCGGAACTGGGGCCTTGCGTTGTGGCATGAATTGGGGAGTTCGTTGTACACCTTTAGCGCCTGCGGTGCGCGCACCGCAGGGTCAGACTCAAAGTCGAAGAGTTCTGTGAAACTGTCTGTAGTGAAGCCGGAGTCGCCGCTGCGATCGAGATAGCTGGTCAGTGCCTCGGGAATATAGCCGGCCTTGATGAGCGCATAGAGGGCTACGCGATCCCCAAGCATCTCGTCTTTATCGCGATCGCCCGGCTTGGGATCTGAAGCTTGAGTTGGAGGTATGTTTAGAAGCCGTTCAAGCTTGTCCTCAATGTCGGCCTTTCCGGTCACCGAGCGAACGTCCAGCAGCTTTTCAAATCGCAGCGTAACCAGTGATGCCGAATGGTGAATGTAGGCGCGGCCGATCTCGTGGGCCAGCATGGCCGCAACTTCGTCTTCACTGCGCGCGTCGAGCAGCAATTTGCGGCTCACGTAGATGTGCCCGCCGGCAAGCGCGAATCCCGCCAGACCCTCGGACTCGAAGATTTGAAACGAGTACCGTGTAGAGGTGGGCGGCAGACCCGCAACCAGCCGCTGGCCGATCTTTGTGACGTAAGCGCTGGCCGATTCCGGCTGCAGCGTCAGCTCAGGTTCAACCACGTCCGCTTCGGCATCTCCAAGCCACTGCTCCTGCTGGGGGTTGAATATGCTGGCGTGCGACGCCTTGAGAGGTGCAGTCGGGGGTGAACACGCCCCCGGCTCTGTGGCCAGGGCCAGGCTGGCCGACAGCGAAACAAGGGCAACGGAGAGGAGTGCAATGCCTTTCAAAACGTGCATGTCCAAGCGCCCCGGAATGCAACATCATAGCTCAGCTTGATGGGGCTGTGGCTGTGTTCTGACCGGTTTGATGGTTGCCGTAACCCAAGAGGATGCTTGGGGTTCGCTGTGTTTGCGCTGATTCGTTTCAAGCTGTAATTGGCCTCACGATTTCGTATCGCGCAAACCAAAGGGTGCCACACACGGCCATTATGTCTTATGCTGTTAACAATTCCTTTCTTGCTTCGGCAGGCCACACTAACAACCCTATGACTCCAGTCGTTTTCGCAGTTGACGATCTACGGGAGCAGTATCTCAAAGAGATGGCGCTTGTCCGCCAGACTTGTGAGCGCACCGGCGACGGCACTGCGGCCATCCGGCGCCGATCGGCGGTTGTCGACCGCATCTTGATTGAAATGTGGCGCCGGGCCTTTGTCGAGCTGCCCTCCCAGAACGTCGCCCTGCTGGCCCTGGGCGGATACGGACGCAAGGATCTCTTCCCCTATTCCGATATCGATGTGCTGTTTGCCTTTGCCGACGATAAGACCGAGGAGCAGTCGCGTGAAGCGGTGAGAGCCATCGTCCAGGGGATGTGGGACATCGGTCTGCGCGCCAGCCCCAGCTCGCGAACGGTAAAGGAAGCCGGCAAATTTGACTCCGACAATCTCGAGTTCACGCTGGCCACCATCGACCGCCGTTACCTGGCAGGCCAGTTTCCCTTGTACAAGCAACTCCACGATGTCACCTTTCCCGGCCTGGTCTTGAGCGAGTGGAACAACATCACGCAAAAACTGGGCGAGATCGCCCGCGGGCGTCACGCAAAATACGGCAACACCATCTTTCACCTCGAGCCTAATCTCAAAGAGTGTCCCGGCGGCCTGCGCGATTACCACCTGGCCGTCTGGTTCGCAGTGCTGTTTCACCTCAAAGAGACCAGGGAGTGGCCGCGGCAGCGGGGCGGCGTCTTCCAGAGCGCGCGCGGCGATGCCGAGGCGGCCTTCGACTTTCTGGCCGCTGCCCGATGTTTTCTGCACTTCCGTCACGGCCGCGACGACAACACGCTCGACTGGCAATCGCAGGACGAAGCGGCGGCCCGCTCGATCGGCCTTGAAACGCGAGGAACCGCCGATCCCAGCTACTGGATGCGCACCTATTACCGGCACGCGCGCGTCATCTATCGCCGCGCCGCCCTGCTCATGGAGCATCTGCCCGCTCCGGTCAGCTTCTACCGCCAATTTCGCCGGCGCAGGACCCCCATTGCCGGAACCGACTTCCTGCTCGACCAGGGCCGCATCGATGTGCAGCCCGGCGCGCAGTTCAACGACACCGCGGCCATCCTTCGCGTCTTCTCGCTCATGGCCACGCACGGCTACACCCTTTCGCAAGCCGCTGAAGACCGCATCACCGACGCCCTGCCGGTGCTGGCCATTCATATTCCCGAGGGGCCCTACTTGTGGAATGCGCTGCGCGAGGTGCTGCTGGGCCCCCATGCCGCCCACGCATTGCGCACAATGCATGCCCTCGGCGTGCTTGAGATGCTGATTCCCGAGTTCCACGGCATCGACGCCCTCGTGATTCGCGACAGCTACCACCGCTACACCGTCGACGAACACACCTTCCTCTGCATCGACAACGTTCACGGCCTGCGCCAGCCCTCGCATGAATACGAGCAGAGGCTGGGGCAGTTACTGCCTGAGATCGACCGGCTCGACCTGTTTTTGCTGGCGTTCCTGCTGCACGATACGGGCAAGGCGCGCCGCACCGGCGAACATGCCAGCCAATCGGTGGAACTGGCCGACGCCTTCCTGGCTCGGCTCGACTTCGACGCCGAAGAACGTGAGTCGGTGCTCAAGCTGATTCGCCTGCATCTTGAAATGTCTTCGGCAATGCGCCGCGACATCTTCGACAACGAGAATGTGCGCGGCTTTGCAGAAAAGATAGGCAGCCCGCAGTTGTTGAAGATGCTCACCATCATGACCTTCGCCGACATCAAGGCCGTTAATCCCGACGCGCTCACTCCGTGGAAAGCTGAAAATCTGTGGCAGTTTTATATGTCGACGGCCAATTTCATGGATCGCTCGGTTGACGAGGCGCGTTATCACGCCGCCATCGACCCCACCTTGCTCAATCGAATTCGATCGATGGTTCCGGCCAGCCAGTACGACCAGCTCCGGCATTTCCTTGAAGGCCTTCCCCAACGCTACCTGCAAACCCGCCTCCCCGAGCAGATTCGCAATCACTTCCAGATGGCGCTGAATCTCGAAAAAGACAATGTGCAGCTTGACCTCAGGCCCAACCGCCAGCTCTACGACCTGACCGTGATTACGCGCGACCGCACCCGGCTCTTTGCCGATGTGGCCGGCACGCTGGCCGCCTGGGGAATGAACATTGTGCGCGCCGGCGCTTTCTCAAACTATGCGGGCGTCATCGTCGACAGCTTTCACTTTACTGACTTCTTTCGCACCATCGAGCTCAACCCCAGCGAGAAGGACCGCTTTCTTGAAAACATGCGTGACGTAGTGGCGCAAAAGATTTCGGTGAATCAATTGCTTGAGGCCCGCCGTCATTTAAACCATCCGGCCAACATCAAGGTCGAGGTGCCCACCCGGCTCGAGTTCGATTCCGAGTCCTCGTCGCACTCCACGCTGCTGCAGGTGGTGGCGCAGGACCTGCCCGGCTTGCTCCGCCAGATTGCGCTAACCCTCAGCTCCCACCAGTGCAATATCAAAGTCGCGCTGATCGATACCGAAGGTGAAACCGCCATCGACGTCTTCTATCTAACCAGTCATGGCGAAAAGCTTCCGCCTGAGACGCAGCAGGCTCTCAGCGCCGACCTCACCAGCGCGCTTGAAGCCATGCGATTGCCTGGGTAAAGGTAGCGTACGACCGGTGGGCCGGCACTTCGCAAGGAGCAGCAGCCTTCCGGCTGCTGAATAAGGCGCAAAACATAGAGACGGCTTAAGCCGCGGATCTTACGTACGGCGCTTATGCGCAACGGGAAATCCGGCGTGCCTATTGGACATCGTTGTATTTCAAAATCATGTATTCCTTCAGCAGTACCGCAATCAGCACCGCGGTAGGCACCGCAACCATGGCGCCTGGAATGCCTGCAAGCTCGAAGCCCACAAGCAGCGCGATAAACACGGCCAGTGAGGGCAGACCTACACGCGACTTCATGATGCGCGGAGCCAGGTACGAATTCTCGATCTCAAGATAAACGACGAAAAAAATGAGCACCCCCACCACACGTCCCCACGAATCGAGACCGGCCACAATCACTGCGAGTACCAGTGAGATGAAAGCGCCCAGCACCGGAACCAGGTTGAGTAAACCTGTGATGACCCCGAGCGCATAGGCGTAGCGCACACCCAGCAGCAGGAAGACGGTGGTGCTGGTCAGGCCGATAAGGGCCATCAGCGTCAACTGCCCCACCAGCCACTTGCTCATTCCTACGCCCGCGGTCCGCAGCGTCAGGTCAAGACGTACACGCACATGAATCGGGAAGAAAGTGAGACACCATTGGTACGTCTCATCGCCCTCCACAAGAAAGTAAAGTGTAAGCACAAAGCAGGCAATGATATTGGCAATAACGGCGGCAAGATCCGACAAGGACTCGATCGCCTTCGATGCCGTTTGTGTCGCCAGGCCTTTCAACTGCGCATACACGACATTCGCGTCCAGGTGATAGCGATTGATATAAGGAATGGATTTAATCTTGTCCACCAGGTTGGGAACCTGGGCCGAGTTGGAAGTGCCAAAGGCCTGCAAGTCGTGAATCACCGGCGTAAAGGTGACAATACCAAGGACGGTAAGCACGGCCATCACTGCCACCACCAGCACCAGGATCGCTATCGGCCCTTGAAACGGCTGCTTGCCCTTGATTTGGATATTGCCGGTCGCGTCCACGATCGGTCTCAGCACTACGGCAAACAGAGCTGAGACATAAAGCAGGATCAGGAGGTCTCGCAACTGCCACGCAATATAGGCCACCGCGGCCAGCGCGAAAGTGAACACGATGTCGCCGCGTAGGTTATAAGTTGGTGCCGGTTCTTTCGTCATGCCGTTCTTATTGATCCCCGCTCAGGATCGAACCCACAATGCCGCCCAGCAATCCGCCTCCGATGGCTGACTGCGCCGGCCGGCTGTCGCCGCGCGGCAGGTACTCGCCAATCTGGTGCGCCAGCCGCGAGATGGGCAGCGTCTGCAGCCACACCGTCCCCGGTCCCACCAGTTCGGCAAGAAAAATTCCATCGCCGCCGAAAATCATATTCTTGATGCCGGGCACGGTCGTGATTTGAAAGCTCATCGATGCTTGAAATGCGCCCACGTGGCCGGGGTGCACGCGCAGTACTTCGCCGGGTTGCAGATTCTTCTGGATCAGCTCCCCGCTCAGCTCCAGCCACGCGGTCCCCATGCCCCCAATCCGCTGAAGCAGAAAACCGTCGCCGCCGAAAATGCCCGCGCCCAGCGACTGCTGAAATCCCAGCGTGATGGTCACCTGATCGGTGGCGCAGAGAAAGCCGTGCCGGTGCACCAGGTATTCCGCTCCCTGTCCCAGATCCACTGGCACAATGTGTCCCGGAACCTTGGTCGCAAACGAGACCACGCCCGGATACTGCCAGGCGCGGTACTCGGTCATGAATATGCTGGCGCCGGCCGCAACCCGCTTCAGTACTCCGAAGATCCCGCCGCCGCCGCCCATCTGGGTATGCGTCGTCATCTGGATCGAGCCCGTCATCCAGCTAAGCTCTCCGCTCTCTGAAAACACGCTCTCGTTCGGTTGCAGCTCTACTTCAAGCACGGGCATGGTGGTGCCCAGAATTCGGGTTTGCATGCAGGGATCTTGCCTCCGAGGACAGTGTAACTGCCCCTGAGCGCGAGACAAGAAAATTCGAACGGAGGAACGCCAGAAACGGCAACGCCCCCTTTGAAAGGGCACGGATTTATCCGTGCCAATAAGCTCCCCAAAGTGAGCCGGGGTTTTAACCCCTGGGGATCGCGTCAACTGTTTCACCCCACCTGATGACTTTTCCGCAGCCTCTACTCACCGGCTGTAAGCAGGCGCTCTCCACAAGGTACCGCCGGTCTCCTCAGGCTGCAGAAAAACTCGCCGGCACGCAGTCATGTATCAAGGCGCGAGTTTACTCGCGCCGATAAAGGCCCCCAAAATGAGTCCGGGCTTCAGCCCCCGGAGGTGTTTGCGGGAATTGGTTCGATCAATGCCGCAGTTTTGAAAGGGCACGGATTTATCCGTGCCAATAAGCCTCTTAAAGTGAGCCGGGGTTTTAACCCCTGGGGATGGTTTCGACTGTTTCACCCCGCTTGATGACTTTTCCGAGGCCTCTCCTGACCGGCTGTAAGGAGGGTCTCCCGACCCTCCTGCGAATCCGGCTGCTTCGTTTACACGCTTACTTCGACGCAATGGTTACATTGTGGGCCTGCGCCAGCTTTTGAAGAATCTCGTAGTGCTGCGTCAAAACCGGTGCATCCACTTTGGCGGCTTGTTGCAGCCCCGGGCTCTGCGTGTTGTTCGCTTCGTCCTTGAAAGCCTTCAGGCTCTTCTGCTGTTCTTTGGCCATGGCCGTGATGTAGGCGGTGTCGAAGTCAGGTCCTGAGAGCGACGCAAGCTGCGCGATCTCCTGCTTCTCCTTCTTTGATGGTCCCTTGGAATCGTTCGCGCCCAGTTGTTTCGCTACCGGCTTCAACTGCTCGTTCAACTCCGTGTGAACCTGCACCATCTTCTGCCCGAATTGTTGCACGTCCGGACTCTGCGACTTGCTTTGAGCCAACTGGCTCATTTGAACCTCGGCTTCGTTGTTCTGAAGCGTGTCCTCAACAAACGCGATGTCACCATACGAGCTTGCCTGCCCCATCCCTGGCGTTCCAGGCGTTGCAGTTCCTTGCATCGTTTGCTGCTGTTGCTGCTGCTGCTGCATCGGCGGCCCTTGCATTCCGGGGCTCTGCTGAGCTATCGCCGCCCCTGCCCATAGCAGGGCTGCAGTCCCTAACAGCGCGCCGCGAAGCTGCCTCGCCGACGATCCGGCTCTGGAATTCCGCGTTGAAGTGTATTTCATTGATTTCGATGCCATTTCGATACATCCCTCCTTTCTTCAGCCCGGTTCGATGAGGAGCCGGTACCGGGGAGTTGCAGGTCGCCGCGACCGTCCGGGCATTGGGCTTTCATCGCGTCGCAACCTTCTGATATTCAATTCATTGGCTCGGGCAATGCGATCTGGCGGTTTTTTGCCGCATCGAAACACGCATGCATCGCAGTTTCAATCCGGCAACCCGCCCAAATGATCTACTCTTGCCAATGAAGTGCTGAATCAGCCATGAAGCGGTATCTCAGAATCGCGCGAGAAACTTTGCTGCGGGCGCTGGCCGACGACGTCATCAATACGTCGAAAGCGGCCGCCTATTCAGGCATGCTCATGCTCTTTCCCGCCCTGCTGGTTATCACCACCCTTGTGGCCCAGGTGCAGGAAGGCACCAACCTGCTGGGCGAGCTGCGATCCCTCTTCGAGCAGTTCTTGCCCGTCGATACTCTCGATCTGCTGCAGTCGTACATGCAAACCAGCCGCGTCTACTCAAACCAGCTTCTGTTCTCGGCTATCGCCTTGAGCATCTTTGCCGGCCTCGGCGTCATGCTTTCGCTCATGGAGGGGTTTCGACGCGCCTATAGCCTGCCGCAGGACGGCTGGGGATTCTGGGATCGGCAACTGCGCGGCATCATGCTTTTGCCCATCGCCATGGTCCCACTTTCAATCGCCACGCTGGTGGTTGTCTTCGGACATCAGATCGAGCTGTGGATGATTGACAACGCCGGCCACGATTTGCGGCACATTGTTATCTTCTTCTGGCGCTTTGCGCGTTGGTCCATTGCTTTGCTCACCAGCGCCACGGTCATGAGCTCCCTCTACCACTTCGGCACCAGCCGCAAGGAACACTGGCTCTGGGTCGCGCCCGGTGCGGCCGCGGCAACGCTCATCTGGTTCCCGTCTACGCTGGCCTTTGGCTGGTATGTAACACGCATTGCCGATTATTCGCGATTCTACGGATCGTTCGGCGCCGGCATTGCCACGCTGGTCTGGCTCTACATCACCAGTTTCAGCGTGCTGATGGGCGCGGAACTGAACGGAGTTCTTTATCGCGAGCGCCAGGAAACGCTCGTCTGGAATGGCGCTCAAGCTTCGTAATCGGTAGTGGGTCAGTTTGAAGCGCTCGGGCTTTAGCCCCTGAGGCAAAGCAATTTCAGACTTACCCAATACCCATAATCCGTCCTTCCCGCGCCCCATTTACAATGGAAATACGTTGTTCCCCGCTCCTTCCTCGCTCCTTTTGACCCATAACCTGCATCTTTTTTGAAGCACAAACATTGCAAGGGAGTTCTCCTATGTCTTTCCCTGACACGGGGTTGACCGACATACCGGCGCAGCGGCGCGCCAAGATTGTGGCCACGCTCGGACCCGCTTCCAACACCGAAAGCGTGGTCCGCGACCTGGTTCGCGCCGGCGTCGATGTGGTGCGCCTCAATTTCTCGCACAGCACCCACGAGAGAAAGCTGGCGGTCATCAAGCTCATTCGCAAAGTGAGCCGCGAAGAGCGCAAGCCGCTCTGCATTCTGGGCGATCTGCAGGGACCGAAAATTCGCACCGCATCACTCAAGGATCATCAGCCGGTGCTGCTCAAGGCTGGTGGAAAGCTCACGATTACGCCGCGCGATGTGCCCGGCACCGCATCGCTGGTAGGCTCCACTTTTAAAACACTGGCCGAGAATGTGGAACAGGGTTCGCGCATTCTGCTCTCCGACGGATTGATTGAGCTGCGCGTCCACGAGGTGGTGGGCGACGACGTCGTTTGCGACATCATCAACGGCGGCATGCTGGGCGAGCACAAGGGCATCAACCTGCCCGGTATCCTGGTGCGCACCCCGTCGCTTACTGAGAAAGACGCCGACGATCTTGAGTTCGCGCTCAAGAACGGCGTAGATGCCATCGCGGTTTCGTTTGTGCGCACCGCTGAAGACGTGCGCATGGTGCGCAATCGCGTCTCGGCTCTCGGCTTCGATACCTGGATCATCGCCAAGCTCGAAAAGCCGCAGGCCATCGAGCACCTCGACGCCATCCTGCAGGTCTCTGATGGAATCATGGTGGCCCGCGGCGACCTCGGCGTTGAAGTTCCGCCGGAGATGGTGCCCGCGATTCAGAAGCACATCATCCGCCGCGCCGCCGAGTATTCAAAGCCCGTAATCACGGCCACGCAGATGCTTGAGTCGATGATTGAGAATCCGCGGCCCACGCGCGCCGAGGTCTCTGACGTTGCCAACGCCGTGTACGACGGAACCGACGCCGTGATGCTCTCCGGCGAGTCGGCCGTAGGCAAGTATCCGGTGCTCGCAGTGGGCATGATGGCGCGCATTGTGAGCGAAGCCGAGCGCGACATCAAGGAGCAGGACCTGTTCGAACCGCGCATCACCCGCTCGCATCTCTCCATCGCTGAAACCATCTGCGAGGCCACGGCGCATGCAGCCGACGATCTCGATCTGCGCGGCATTGCGCTGTTTACCGAGTCGGGCGCAACCGCGCGCCAGCTTTCCAAATACCATCCCTCCGCGCCCATCTTCGCGCTCAGCCCCGTTGAAATCACCGTGAACCGGCTCAACCTTCTCTGGGGAACCACGCCCATCCGCTGTCCCAAGGTCAACAGCACTGAAGCGTTGGTGGAGTGCGCCGAAAACCTGCTCGAGCAAAACGAATATGTGCGTACTCGCGAGGTGATTGCCATCGTAGCCGGAACCCGTACCAAGTCAGGTTCCACCAACTTCATGCGCCTGCACGTGATGGGCGAGCAGAAACTCGAGGGCGTTCGCTTCCACATAACGCGCGACCAGGAAGCCGCATTGCAGGAAGGGACAGAACCCAAGCGCGCCCCGGCAAAGAAGGCGCCCAAAACCTTCCGTAGATATCCCTCGCCCAACCCACCCAAGATTTCAAATCCGTAGCAGGCACTTGTACCGCCGATCGGGACAGGCTGCGGAAAAACTAGCCTCAGGTCGCTTTGTAACAAGGGCACGGCTTTAGCCGGGCCGATAAAGCTCCCAAAATGAGTCTGGGCTTCAGCCCTGCTGCATTGACCATTGCGAAATTGCTTCGTCCAATGAGTTATTCCGGAACCTCGGGAGACCGGCGGTACAATGACAGGCCCACGCTGACTCGCTACTTGCCGGGGTGCCCCAGAGCCTGCCCTGAGCCAAGTCGAAGGGTCTCGCTTCTGAGACCTGGGAGACCACGAACTTCACCGTGCCGGGTGCCCCCGGTCCCTCGCTTTTGGGGACCGGGGACGCAAGCCAAACATCTCCTCCCGGCGACCGCCGGTTGCCCCATCCTTTCCGCAGCCTCATCGCGAAAAGGGCGGGAACCACAAAAGCAAACCCGGCTATTCACCCCGGAAGGGGTGAAGCGATATTAGCCCCGGATGGACCCTGAGCGAAGCCGAAGGGGGAATCCGGGGACAACGCCAGCACGCCACGGCCGCCCCGGAGGGCCGGCTCGAAGAAGCACCATACCCATTTGCCGGTAATTTCCTCCCTTCGGCGCATACTTCTTTCATGCTGAGCACTGTGCACCCGAGCGAAAACCGTCCACGGTCCACAGCTCACCAAAAAACAAACACCCCCACCCCTCCCCCCTTTTTTTGGGGTCCGGGATAGCCTCGATGGGGCTTAAGTCGCTGAAAATAATAGGAAATCGAAACAGGCCGGTGACTGAAAAGTACATACATATAGGGCCAGATAAGCCACTTTTAAGGCCACTTAAGGGCAGTTTAAGGGCACTTAAGCACTATTTAAGGCCCCACCCCCTGACGACAAAAACAAATGTGTCGCGAGGGTGGGGCGCCCAATGTGTACCTACTTTGCGGCGAGTTGCCGCAGCACATACAGCAGGATTCCGCCGTGCTCGTAGTACTCGATCTCCTGCGGCGTGTCTATGCGAACTGTTGCATTTAGTTCCTTCACCTTGCCGTCGGCACTGGTTGCCTTTACGCGCAGCACGCGCCCTCCGGCAAACTTCGCCTTAAGCAAATCGGTAAGTCCGGCAAAGTCGTACGTCTCTTCGCCGGTTAATCCCAGCGACTCCACATTCTCGCCTGCGGCAAACTGCAGCGGAAGAATGCCCATGCCGACCAGGTTCGAACGATGAATGCGCTCGAAGCTCTCCGCGATGACCGCCTTCACGCCCAGCAGATTCGGACCCTTCGCAGCCCAGTCGCGCGACGAGCCCGACCCGTATTCCTTACCAGCAAGAATAATCAACGGCGTGCCGCGCTTTGCGTACTCAACGCTGGCATCGAAGATCGACATCTGCTCGCCCTCCGGCAACAGCCGTGTCACGCCACCCTCGGTGCCCGGCGCAAGCTTGTTGCGCAGCCGCACATTCGCAAAGGTTCCGCGCACCATCGCCTCATGATTGCCGCGCCTCGAGCCGTAGCTGTTAAAGTCGGCGGTCTTCACGCCGTGCTCAGAAAGATATTTTCCGGCCGGCCCGGCAGTCTTGATGTTGCCGGCCGGAGAAATGTGGTCGGTAGTTACCGAGTCGCCCAGCACCGCCAGCACACGCGCACCGAGAATATCGCTGATGGGCGCGGGCGTCCTGGTCATGCCGTCAAAGTACGGCGCTTTGCGAATGTATGTGGAGTCGGGCTCCCACTGGTACACGTCACCGGTAGGGAAACTCAATCCCTGCCAACTCGCGTCGCCTTCGCTCACCACCGCGTATTCCTTGCGGTAACTCTCGCTGGTGACGGCCTTTTCAATCGCTTCTGATACCTCGGCCTGCGTTGGCCAAATGTCTTTGAGGAACACCGGCGCGCCGCTCTGGTCAACGCCCAGCGGATCGGAATCGAAGTTGTGGCCTATTCTGCCGGCCAGCGCGTAAGCAACTACCAGCGGCGGACTCATCAAATAGTTTGCGCGCACGTCAACATTCACGCGGCCCTCAAAGTTGCGGTTGCCGCTCAGTACGCTCACGGCCACTAGGCCGTGCTCATCAATACTTTTTGAAACATCGGCAGGCAGCGGTCCTGAGTTGCCAATGCACGTGGTGCAGCCATAGCCCACCACGTTGAAGCGCAGCTTTTCGAGATAGGGCAGCAGACCCGATTTCTGATAGTAGTCGGTCACCACGCGCGAGCCCGGCGCCAGCGAAGTCTTCACCCACGGCGGAACGGTGAGCCCCTTCTCAACAGCTTTCTTGGCCAGGATTCCGGCGGCCACCATCACCGAGGGATTCGATGTGTTGGTGCAGCTCGTGATTGCCGCAATCACTACCGAGCCGTGATCGAGATAAGGGTCGGGATCGACGTTGAACCGTTCCTTCACCGTCGTCGTCACCTTAAGATGCCTGTCATCCTGAGCCGAGCGCAGCGCAGTCGAACGATCTGCATTTGTCTCTGCCCCCGATGCCATAGGCCCTTCATTGTCTTCCGCTGCAACGGCCCCATCCGCCACAGCACTCCGATCCCACGCAACCGCCGTGCGCATGCCCAGCGGCTTGGCCGTGGGCGCAAGCAGCGAAGGCAGTTGTTGCGCAAAGCTTGCGGCCGCATCTTTCAGCAGCACGCGATCCTGCGGGCGCTTCGGTCCGGCCACGCTTGGCTCAACCGTTGCCAAATCCAGCTCCAGCGTCTGCGTGTATTCAGCCTCGGGCGAACCGGTTGTGTGGAACAGCCCCTGCTCCTTGTAATAAGCCTCCACCAGAGCAATCTGTTCTTCGCTGCGGCCGGTCAGCTTCAGGTAGCGCAGTGTCTCCGCGTCCACCGGGAAGATGCCGCAAGTCGCGCCATACTCAGGCGCCATGTTGCTGATCGTGGCGCGATCGGCCAACGGCAGCTCGGCAATCCCGGGACCGTAGAACTCAACAAATTTGCCAACCACGCCCAGCTTGCGCAGCGCCTGTGTCACGGTCAGCACAAGATCTGTCGCCGTCGCGCCCTCGCGCAGCTTGCCGGTGAGTTTGTATCCCACCACCTGCGGAACAAGCATCGACACAGCCTGGCCCAGCATCGCCGCCTCGGCCTCTATGCCGCCTACGCCCCAGCCCAGCACGCCCAGGCCGTTGATCATGGTGGTGTGCGAGTCGGTGCCGACCAGCGTGTCGGGATACGCCTGCCACTCGCCGTCAACCTCCGCGGTAAACACCACGCGCGCCAGGTATTCAAGATTCACCTGGTGGCAGATGCCCATGCCCGGCGGCACCGCGGAAAAATTGCGGAACGCCGTTTGGCCCCACTTGAGGAACGCGTAGCGCTCGCGATTGCGCTGAAACTCGAGCAGGGAATTGGCCCCATACGCGCCCCCGGTGCCGTACTCGTCCACCTGCACCGAGTGGTCGATCACCAGTTCAGCAGGAATCAGCGGATTCACGCGCGCCGGATCGCCGCCCAGCGTCTTGATGGCATCGCGCATTGCGGCCAGGTCTACAATCGCGGGCACCCCGGTAAAGTCCTGCATCAGCACGCGCGCAGGCATGTACGCAATTTCGCGGCTGGGTTCGGCCTTTGCGTCCCAGCGCGCCAGAAACTCAATGTCCGCCGCCGTCACGTTCACGCCGTCTTCGCGGCGCAGCAGGTTTTCAAGCAGGATTTTGAGGCTGAAGGGCAGGCGAGCCAGGTTAAAGCCGCGCTCGGGAAGCGCAGGCAAACGGAAGATGGTGTAAGTGCGGCCGCCGGAGGTCAACACGGCTTGGCTGTTAAAGCTGTTCATCTCAGTGAGCACCTTTCTATCCGCGCAGACGACGGATTTTCATCAAAAGAAATGTCGCATCCGGGCTCGCACAGTCTCGCGCGACGCAACGGCCACTAACCCGCTCGCGCCCGGGGAGAAAAGATCGACTGGAATAGATTACTCAGCGCACTCGGTCAACGTCCACGGTCGTGACGGCCGCGGCGGAAGCGCTTGACGAAAGGAGGAAGCAACGCGGATTCGTTTTGGCGGCGCAACTGCATGCTGATAAAAATTGTATTCCAGAACAAGGCGCCCCGAAAACGTACAAAACCGATTACTTCTTCAGGACTTCAAAGCTGGAGTCGTGCGTAAGCGTCTCTTTGGCGCTATCGTCGGCCACTGTCGCCCATCCCACCCAGAACTTGTCCAGATCAACCAGTGCGAACAAAGTGTTCATCGACACCGGTTCGCGTTTTACCGCGCCATCGCCCTCCGGCGCTCGAACCTGTACAACGCCGGTCATGCTCAAAAACAATCGACTCTGATCCCCACTCCCGCGGGTTGCATACAACTGCACGCCGCCCGGCGGGAAAAATGCGGACTTCTCGTAGATCGCGAAAATGGCGCTATTAAAAGCTGCCAGTCTGGCTTTGTCCTTTTCCGATGTCGGAAATGGGCCTACCCCCAGGCACTCCGGATCGATTGCAAACACCACTCCCCGCGCGGAGCCGCCCACGTTGCTTGATCTGGAATCGAATTCAAGCAGCACTCGTGTGCATCGATTCGCGATTGCGTCTGCTGAGGGATTGAACAACAGCGGTATTTGCGGATTGACTTTCGCCGGCCACCCGTGCGGAACCTGAAAACCTATTCCCAGGTCGTGATTGGTGTAGGTGTTCCCTGAGAGCGCGCCCGCAGCAATCTGCGACAGCCTGGTTGGCTGCTTTGGTTGCGGCGCCTGTGCGAAAGAGCCAATTGAAACCCAGAAAACTACCGCCGCAGTTACTTTAAGACGCATGATTGCATCCTTTCAGATGAAAGGCTGTTATACAACTGTTCGGCCGATGGCTGCAGCGACGCTCCCCGCACGTTTCCGCTATGAGAGTTGGAACCCCGAGGAACCGCGAGAGTCCGGTCTTATACTTGAAAGGCAAGATGGAAAGCGGCGAGGTCTCCCCAAAAGCGAAACCCTGGTCCGGCGTTGCGAGGCTGTTTTCCCGCATCGGCGCCTGGCTGGCTCGGCGAATGCCCGGCGAGCGGCAGCGGGTGCTTGCGCTTACCATTCTGGCCGGCGGGGCATGCGGCCTGGCGGCGGTCGCCTTTCACATCAGTGCGGGCCGCCTTGAGGCGCTGTGGATCGAGTCCGCCGCCGCTGCGCCCGGACACGCCTGGATCTGGTTAACCATTCTTACGCCGGCGCTGGGCGGCGCCGTTGCCGGTCTGGGATTGGTTTATCTCGTTCCCGCTGCCGCCGGCAGCGGCATTCCCCAGGTAAAGGTCGCCTACTTCAGGCGCTTTGGTTTCATCTCGTTCAAAGAAACGGTCGGCAAGTTCCTCATCTGCGCCATGCAACTCGGCTCCGGTGCTTCGCTCGGCGTCGAGGGCCCTACCGTGCACATCTGTTCGGGTGTCAGCAGCATGCTGGCGCAGGCCTTCAGGCTTAGCCCCGAGAATCGCCGGCGCATGACCTCCGTAGGCATGGCCGCGGGCATTGCCGCGGCCTTCAACGCCCCCATTGCCGCCGTCACTTTTACGCTTGAAGAACTTATCGGCAGTCTCGATCAAACCATGCTCGCGGGTGTGATTGTGGCCGCTGCACTGGCTGCGGTGGTTGAGCATTCCACGCCTGGATTCGGTTCTGCGCCTCTCTTCCACATGAAACGCGAGTACTCGCTCGGGAGTGCCTCGTCGCTGGTCTGGTATGCGCTGCTCGGAGTGCTGGCAGCGGTAGTTTCCGTTGCGTTCACCGATTCGCTGCTCTGGCTCCGCCTCCAGTTTCGCCGGCTCAAGCATGTCCCAAAGTGGTTGCAGCCCGCAATCGGCGGCGCGGCCACCGGCAGCTTTGCGGTTGTCGCGCTGCTCTTCTTTCACGTGAACGGCATTGCCGGCGACCCCTATAAGACACTCACCATGGCCCTGATGGGCGGCCTGCCGCTCACGGCCATGCTGGTGCTCTGCGTGCTCAAGTTGGCGGCTACGGTCAGCTCCTACTCCAGCGGCGGCTCGGGCGGCATCTTCGCGCCCGCGCTCTTCATAGGAGGAATGCTGGGCGGCGCGGTCGGTTATCTCGACGTCACCGTCTTTCATCACCCTGCCGACTCCATCGGCGCATTTGCGGTGGTGGGCATGGGTGCGGCATTTGCAGGAATCGTTCGCGCGCCCATGACTTCGGTGCTCATCATCTTTGAGATGACCGGCGGCTACGGCCTCGTGCTACCGCTGATGATTGCCAATATGACCGCTTTTGCCCTGGCACGCGCGTGGCGGCACACACCTATATATGAGGCGTTGCTCGAGCAGGACGGCATTTACCTTCCCGGTGGAGGGCATCCGCTTGGATCGCATGCCGATGAAGATGAGCTGGCGCAATACCATCCATCAGGCGAGTCGGCGGTGGAGTAGCCAGACGGCTCCAGGCAGTGACTGAATCTATTGCAAATCTGTTTTGTAAAAGTGCACGACCGGTAGGTCAAGGCTGGTAGGTCAGGGCTGGTAGGTCAGGGCTTTAGCCCTGACTGCCGACACGCCCAGTAAATTCTGTGGGCTTTAGCCCCTGAGGGATGTTCTTGACCCTACGGCGAAAATTCGACTCGTCAGCCACCCGCGCTACTGATCCGGCGGCTGCATGTTGTAAAGGAAGTACGCGCGCAGCTCAAGATAAGGACCGTGAAACTCGCGCGGCAGCGGCGGGTAATTCGAACCGGAAAGCGCGCCCCACGCGGCGCGATCCAGTGCGGTATCGCCCGAACGGCCCACCAGGCGCTCGCTGTTGTCCATCAGCCTTCCGTTGGGCAATACCTTGAACTCGATCACCACCATGCCCGATTTGTAAATCGGAGCGTTCACCTCGTCGGGAATCAGCGGGTCCCAGGTCTTCTCAGTCTCGTAGTGCCAGCGCGCCAGCCAGGAATTGAAATCTACGCCCTGCGTGTCACTTAGAATTCTTACGCCGCCTGCCGCGCCAGGATGCTGAGCGAGACCACCCGATGACTGCTCTCCGGCCGCGCCGCCGCGGTTGTGCATGGCATTTTCCATGTCATGCTTCAACTGGTCGGCGGGATTCGAGTTGTTCATCGCAAACGTCGGACGCGCCGGATTCGCCGACGGCCGCGGCGATTCAATCGGCGACTGCGATTGCTGCGTTGGCGGAATTACCGGCGTCGCCTGCGGCTTGGGCTGTTCCTGCACTTGCTGGGGTGGCGCAGGTTGAGGCGCAGCCTCCTTTGGAGCGGGCGGCGCCTCTCGCTTCATCTCGTCCAGAGTTTGCTTGTCGATTACCGGTGGCTTGGTCAGCGGCCTCGGCGCAATCTTCGGCTTCCACTGCGGCGAATCGAGGTAAGTAAAGTTGCTCTTGTCGTGCAGGTTCGCTTGAACCACCGGCGGCACAAAGATGTATTTGGGCAGCAGGAATAGCGCCAGAATCAGCGCGAGGTGAACCAGTACCGCCCACAGCACGCCCTCCCGCAGCCGCGCCCAGCGCCGCTCGTCTTCGAGATCGCTGATCATCTCCAGCAGTTCGTGGGCGTCGTAGTCGATCCAGCGCGAGGCGGCCCTGCCGCGGGAGCCTGGCTCGGGTTCTGAAGGGGAAACCTCTGGCGACATTGAAGATCCGCTTGCGGATCCCAATGGGCTCTCGGGCTCTTCTACTTCGGTTGGCACTTCACGGGTGGGCATTCGGCGCTCGGGAGTCCGGGATGCGCATCGCGCGCGGGCTCCTGTTCAATTCCTTCCTGGCCTCTTTATTCTCTCATTCTCTTCAAAGCGTTGCCATCGTGCACAGGCTCACCCTGACGGTTCACAGGCGAATTGCGCGGTTCAAGACTCGCACAAGGTCCAGACCCTTACAATCTGAATTGACGGTTGAAAACACTAAAAAGGAACCTGTTTGAAGCATTTATTTCTGCGCCTTGCGGCATTCTGGAAGCTGATTATGCTGCCCGCGCTCGCCAAGCTGGGATTCTGGGGCGCGGCGGCCATCGCGCTGCTCGACTCCTCCTCCATCCCGGTCCCCATGGATGCCTACCTGGCCATCGCCATCTGGAACGCCAAAGGCCTCTTCTGGGCCTACGTGCTGATGGCTTCCGCAGGCTCGGCCATCGGCGGCCTGCTGCCCTACGCACTGGGCCGCGCCGGCGGCGAGCTCTTCCTCATGAAGCGCATCAACCGCCAGCGCTTCGAAGCCATCCGCGCCCGCTTTGAGAAGCAGGAGTTCCTGGCCGTCATGATTCCCTCCATGCTGCCCCCGCCCGCGCCCTGGAAGGTCTTTATCTTTGCCTCGGGCGTATTTGAGATGCGCGTCGCGCCGTTCATGCTCGCCGTCTTCTGCGGACGCGCGGTGCGCTGGTTCATCCTCGCTTTCCTGGTCATCAAACTGGGCCCCGGCGCGGCCGACCTGGTAGCGCATCACGCCCTGGCCGTGGTCTCTGTTGTCAGCGTCCTCGCTCTCGCCGGCTTCTTTTTCTGGTGGATGAAAAAGAAGCGCGCCGGCAAACTGGCCTGATCCCCCAAAATCAGTTGTAATCCCGAATCTGCCGTCATCCCGAAACGCAGCGGAAGGATCTGCCCTGAGAATTGCGCTAAAACCAGTAGCGCCGGGCTCCAGCCCGGTTGTACCGCCGGTCTCCTGACCGGCTGTAGCGCGGGCGTCCCCGCCCGCGCACGGCTTGATACTGAACCAGTATTTTCATCGTCTATGAGTGTCGAAACGCGAAATGTACGACTGCGGTTGTTCCTCATCGCATCCCATTCCACCACCACAGCGCACAATCACTCCATGACGAATCCGCGGATTGATATCAAAGCGTCTCTTGAGTCGGCCTCTTCAGCTTGAATACCGGATATCTCTGCATCGGCTAGATGTAAAGTCTCAACACGTTGTTTACTTCTCCAGCCGATGTTTTGAAAGGGCACGGCTTCAGCCGTGCCGTGAAAGCTGCAAAAACATTGGGCTTTAGCCCCTGAGGGACGTTCCTTCGTTGCCTCAGGCTATTTAAGCAGCCAGCTCTAGGCCTCTCGGGCGATCCGCACTGCAACCACAGTCATGTCGTCGTGCTGCGCTGCGCCAGCGGCGAAATTGTCGACTGCGGCACACAGCAATTCCGGCAACTTTTCGAGCGGAGCCTCACGGTTCGCCAGCAGCACGTGATCGATTTCCGACTCCTCCCAGAAGTCGCCTTCACGGTTGCGCGCCTCCACAATGCCGTCGGAAACAATCACCAGCGTATCCCCCGGTTCGAGCGCGGCGGTGGCTTGGTGATAGCTCATCGATGGCATCACCGCGACCGGGCAATCCGCTTCCAATAACCGCTCCAGACGCCCGTCCGCGTGCAACAGCAGCGGAGGAATATGTCCCGCATTCGCATAGGAAAACAGCTTGCGATCGCTGGAGATGACCCCGCACAGAAGGGTTGAAAATCGTCCCGGCTTTGAGCTTTCAAATAGGGAGTCGTTCAGCGCAGTCAGCACTGCGGCCAGATCGTTTACGCCACGTTTCAGCAGGCTGCGGAGCAGCGTCTGAATACTGGCCATCATCACCGCGGCCGGAATGCCCTTGCCTGCAACGTCGCCCAGCGTCAGTGCAAATTGCCCATCGGAGAATGGAATCAGGTCATAGTAGTCTCCGCCGATCGAGCGAGCCGGGCGGCAGTAGCCCACACACTCAAGCCGGTCCAGACCGGTTGGCCGGTCGGGCAGCATGCGCGCCTGAACCTCGTGCGCCAGGTCCAGCTCATGCTTCATCAGCCGCGCCCCCTCCGCCTCCTGCCGAAGCCGCTCGCTATCGATGGCGCTGGCCGCAAAGTGTGCCAGCAGACCCAGCAGCCCGGCATCTGTCTCGGTAAAACCGGTCGGCTTGTTCAGCAACTGCAAACCCCCGATCACCTCGCCTTCAGCGCGCAGAGGCACGCACAGCACCTGCTCTGTTCGGTAGCCGCTGGCAGCATCCACTTTCCGCAGAAGTCTCGTTTCCTCAGCCGCATTGTTTACCAGCAGAACCTGGTTGTCGCGAACGCATGCGCCAATCAAACCCGCGCCCATGGGAATGCGAAGCGGAGCCACTCCATCCGCCACCTTGGTCCAAAGCTCGTTTTTCGCCACATCGATCAGCCACAGACTGCAGCGGTCCGCGCCAATCAAATCCCGTGCAAAGTCTGCGTTCAGGCGAACCAGCTCTTCAATCCGCTGCTCGCGGCTGATGCGGGCCGCATGTTCAAAAATGGCGCGTATGGTGCGTTCGGCCTGACCGTTCACTGCCTCTGCCTCGGTACTCACGCAACAGCCCTCCCAGGCTGCAGTGTACCCGCTGCTCCCATGGGGAGCGATATCTAAAACGCAGCAGCGAGATTTCTCAGTGTGATTCCCCATCTTCAGGGTCATTCCCGGTCAGCCGGTCAAACGCCCAACCCCCTCAAAAACCGCAGTCATCCCGAGACCGCTGTCATCGATCCCAAAAACTGCAGTCATCCCGAAAACCGCCGCCCTGTCGCGCATATTGCTTCCGCCATTGAGCTCCGTGCTCCTGTCAATGAGAAGTCCGCGCTGCGCGGTATTATCATCGGTGTGCGAAGGTTCATGGCCGTTCCTCTGTGTCAAACGACCCTTCGCAATGAGGTGCAGCATGAGGCGCAGTCTCCCAGCCTTCGTAATTCTGCTGGCCATCATCGCATCAGCCCCAGCAAACGCCAAGCCAAAGAAGCCATCCGTTCCTGAAGCCTTCGGGGCCGCTCACACCGTATTCGTAGAAGCCCGCGACGACCGCGACATCACCGATATCTCGCTCGATCCCGATGACCGAAAGGCCATCCTCGACGTTCAGGATGGCATTCAGGATTGGGGTCGCTACACGCTCAGCCGCTCCCGCCTTGACGCCGATCTCATTTTGGTCGTCTACAAAGGCCGTGTAGTCCGAGACCAGCCCAACTCTGGAGCTCAGGGAAATATGCGCCTCCCGGGTGGCCGTTTGCCCGTTCAGGATCCGTCCGACGTCACGCAGAACGGAACGAACTCTATCTCCCCCGATGGCCTCACCCGGGAAAAGGATCAATTATTGGTCTACCAAATCCCATCCGGCGGAAAACTCAAGGACCCAATCTGGCGCAGCGAGCAGGAACGCGGCCTGGATGCCCCAAGCGTCCTGCTCCTTCGAAGGCTGAAAGACGAAGTCGAAAAGGCCTATCCCAGCGCGCCCGCAAAGCAACAGTCCACCCCATAACGCGAACCGCTCTTCATTCCGAGGGAGCAGGGAAACTCATGCCGCGGAAAAGCAGACCTGGCAGTCGTGTAGTCGCCGATGCGGAAGGTTCAGGCGGCGGACCATCCCAGTAGTTTCGAGACCAGCCAGATCACGATGTGGCGGTGAGCGTCCCCAACTTCCCCAAAGACGGTGATTCGCCCGTTTGAACTCCCTCACACGCTGCCAAAAACCGCTGCCATCCCGAAACGCAGTGAGGGATCTGCCCTGAAAATTGTGCGAAAACCAGTAGCGCCGGGCTCCAGCCCGGTTGTACCGCCGGTCTCCTGACCGGCTGTAGCGCGGGCGTTCTCGCCCGCGCACGCAAGATGCGGGCCAGCATTATCATCGTCCACGGGTGTCGCAACGCAACAAGTATGACTGCGGTTGCTCTTCCCAAACTTCCGCAAAGGCGGTCAACCGCTCCAATCAACCCAAACGCACTGTCATGCTGAGCGTGGCGAAGCATCCGCGGTTGCTTTTCGTCACTTCCGCATAGACGGTGATCCTCCCGCTTTGATGAGTTCTGTTTCAGGGCATGACTTTAGTCGTGCCGCCAGAACTCCCAAAGAATTGTTGTCATCCCGAAACGCAGCGGAAGGATCTGCCCTGAAAATTGCCCTAAAACCAGTACCGCCAGTCTCCAGCCCGGTTGTACCGCCGGTCTCCTGACCGGCTGTAGTGCGGGCGTCCTCGCCCGCCCACGCAAGATGCGGGCCAGCATTTTCATCGTCCACGGGTGTTGCAACGCGACAAGTATGACTGGGGTTGCTCTTCCCAAACTTCCGCATAGGCGGTGATACGTCCGGAACTCTGAGATTTGCACAAAGCGCCATTTTTCGAGCTGTTCAGAGTGACACGAGTAAGATGGTGTCCGACGGGGATTGAAGCGAATTCGGCGTTGCAGGCGCACGGATAAGGTAGGGCCAAAGATGGCGAGGCTGTGGGCACGGGTTCCGCTGGCTTTGTTAGCGCTCTTTAGTGCTTGTCATGGACAGACCGTGATTCCCGACCACCTTCCTGAACTGAAATATCCTCCGATTGCCAGAGTCGCCCGCGTTCAGGGTGACGTCATCGTAAGCTTTCGGCAAACGCCAGACGGTAGCACTGTCGATGTGACCCCAATCTCAGGCCCCGCGATGCTACAGGGCGTCGCGGTTGAAAATGTGAAGGCCTGGCACTTTGCACCCCCCGCGGAACCTGTCGGCCAAGCTTACAAGGCCGTATTTCATTTCCAACTGAATCCGCCGGATGATGGCTTCGATGACAAGCAGCCAACAACCAAGGTGGAGTTGGATGGGGCCGGTGGCGTTCGCGTACTTTCGATCTTGACAACAGGCCTCGAACGCCTGGAATGTCCGTCCGCTGTTGAGCGCGAATTGCCACCAGCAGTGATAAGCGGTGACTTTGTCGAGTTGGAGCGCTGGAATGAAATTGTGAGGGTCGGTGCTGATGGCTCGATCACTTGGAAGTTTGGCAAAACATTGCGGAGAGGGCATATTGCTCCAGCTCAAGCGAAGTCTCTCCTGGAGCAGTTCCGCACTCGGCCTGTTTGGGATTTGTGTGGGAGCTACTACCAGGGCGGATTAATGGATGGCGATGGGAGTTCTTTCAAGGTGCGCATTGGCGGACGGGAGAAAAGCGTAAGCGAATATGGCGATGTCGCGCCGCCGATCTTCAGGGAGGTTGAGCTGGAAGTTGACGCGGCCGCGAATACTCACCAGTGGAGACATGGAGATCCGAAGACAGAGAGTATTGTGGAGATCGACTGGGAATACCTGCCGAAAGCAGGCAAGACGAAGCTTATGGATGCAGCCCATGACGGAGACGAGGTACGCTGTCAGGCCGCATTGGCGGCAGGCGACAAGTTGACCGATGTTGATGCGAGCGGATGGACGCCCCTCATGTATGCCGCTAGTTCCTATGGACACTCGCTGGTGAATGAAATGCTCAAGGCAGGCGCAAACGTGAATGCGCGATCCAAGCGAGGTGAAACAGCCTTAATGGCCTCGGCTGCAACGGGCATGGCAGATGAGGACCTTCTGAAGGCAGGTGCGGACGTGAATGCCGTCAACGATGCTGGAATGACCGCGCTTATGTTGCTGGTCCAGCGCGGAGACCCGGACGAAATCACAGCTTTGCTAAAGGCTGGTGCCGATGCACGAAGGAAGGATGCCTCGGGGCGGACAGCTATGGACTATTTGAATGCGGCAAACTGCGGACGCCCGATCATAATGCGGAAGGATCCTCAATGGATGACCATAGGGTATTCGACATGCAATGCCCGAGATAGCGACGATTATCAGAAATCCAAGCAACTGCTAATTGACGCAGGCGCGAACGCAACACGACCTTACACACCAAAATGATACCGACGAATTGATTTGCGTTCTGCTTTCATTGCGTGTTCGAGGAAGTCAGTGCCGTAATAGAGTCGGAATTGGTGGCGGGTGAATTGTCCCCAACTCGGAAGTAACGATCCGATAAATACCCGCCAGCAGTATTTGATATTCACCAGCATTCGGCCGCTGAATTCCGAAACCACCCGCTCCTGAAAGCCCCCAGCAAACACGAAGGGCAGCCCGCAGGCTGCCCCTCTCGTAAATACGCTCGAATCCGCCCTATTCCTTCACTCGAGCCATCGACCGCTCAGCGTGATTCATTTGCCGCACCAGCACCGGCAGGCCGAACGCCGCGGCCAGCACAATGCTCGTCGCCGCCAGGTCATTGCGATAGAAGGGAATCGCCGCCAAATAGCAGGCCATCAAACCGCTCATCGTGTGCGGATACATGGCACCGGCGGCCGAGCCGGTATAAAGGGCCCAGAAGGCAAAATTCGACATGATCCAGAACGAAGTAGGACCCAGAACCACACCCGCCCCCACGCGAACGAAACTGGTCTTTGCCCGCAGCAGAATCTGACCCAGCGCCATGGCCGCCACATACCAGATCCAGGTTGGAATATAGCCCTGCCAGTGGAAGGCGTAGTGATACGCGTAGGTGGTCAGGCAATAGTCGCTGGCCATCAGGATGAGCAGCGGACCCGCCATCTCGCGCCACGAACGCCGGGCGCCGAAGTAAATCAGGCCGCCCGTAACCGCCGTAAAGTTCAAAAGCGATAAGTGCCCCACCACCAGGTAACGGGTCAAAACCGCCAGCAACACCAGCAAATAGGCAATCATGAAAGAGTCATCCTTTTGAATCTGCAATGTTTATGAGTCTTGTTGGGTTCGGCGCGAAAGAACTGGCCACCACCGGCCCCAACCTGTTCCATCGCTTGATGTTTTCCCCACACCCAGTGCCTCTATTCTGCGGTCCCCAACCGGGTGGGTCAACTTCTAATATTCCACATCGCCAAAACAATTTCCATGAGAGCAAAACTTTCTTTGCTCGTACAATTCCAATGCTTGGCTCAAATCGCCCCCCGACCACCGATCCGCCCTTGCTCGTTCTCCAGTTCCCTCGTTCCCTTGATCCCTCGTTCCCTAGTTCCCTTGTTCTCCAGTTCCCTTGTTCCCTTGATCCCTAGTTCCCTGTTCACCTGTGCGCCCCTTCCGTCACCCTGAGTCAGAATTGCAGCCCGATCCCTATTCCATCCCGTCGGTCTTCTGCTCCATCGACCCCATACCTTCCGCGGCTTCGTCGTGCCCATCCACGATGTAAACCCAGCCGCTGAGTGGTGCCTTTTGACCGGGGCCCGCTCCCAGAGTCGAATTAGAGAATCTCAAATCAGAGAACTCAACCGTCGTCCATTTGCGGTTGAATGGCAGGTTGGGTGGCGTCACTCCGGGCTCAGGCTCCGGGCCAACATCGCGCACCACCGCCCATTGTCCCCAGTCGAGATAAACCCGGCCCAGCAGCGTCTGCTTGGCTGCCTCAACCGCCGGCGTATCGGCAGGTTTGTACGTTACGTCTTGCTCAGGGTCGCTGGTAATGCCCACCGGAGAATCCGGGTTGAAGGTGTCGATCTCGGCCGTCTGGTAAAAGTCACGCGTTTCGAGAAGCGCCCGCCAGCGATAAGGATTCACCGGGTAAGGTTCGAGAGCGATGCGGATAACCGGTTCTCGCGTGACTTCGGCTCGGGCCAGCATCTGAAACGCCTGCTCTTGCTCAAACCAGCGCCAGCCCCAAAGCGCAACCATTCCAACCAGCGCGAAGATCGCCCAGCCCCGCCCGCGAAATCTCTTCCTTTTTGCTCCGATCTCCTGGTCGGTGAGCCCGAAGAGCCACGGCATGATCAGCGCCATCAGCAGCAACCCCCAGATCACCGGCTCCGCGATAAAGACGATGCTGCCCATATACCACCGGGGATTGAAAGGGAAGAAGGGCCGCACCCCGTAGTTGTTGGTCCAGTCAAGCAGCAGGTGACTCAGCGCAGCCACCAGCGCAGTGAGATAAAGCCAACCCCAGCTTATTGGTTGCAGCGCCTGCGCCGTGGGTGCTTTTACATCCTCGACCGGGGCATTGCCGGGGGAGGGTTTTGCCCGGCGGCGGAGCATTCTGTCAATCAGCCACACCACGCCGACTACGACGCCCGCAATCACCGGCACGGCGACAAACGTGTGTGTAATGCCGCGATGGTGTTTCAGCTCCTCGACCGGTCCGAATACGCCCAAAAAGATGTCCATGTCGGCGGCCTCGGCGGCCAGCACCGCAGCCAGCGTGGCATAGGCCGACTTGCGGTTGAATCCCGCTCGCCCGATGCACGCTCCCGTCAGAAAATGGGTAACTGGCTCCATCGAATCAATTATGTCCTGCTAACAGCATCCCATACCCAGGCGCCAATTACAGGCGCGAGCACGGAACTGCCCTCCCCGGCTCCCAGGCTGTCGCGTTGCCCAACACCCCGTTGCGTCTGTCAAACAGAATTGAATCGTGTCACAGCCGCAATCCAGGCCTATCTCATACAATCTTCCATTGCGGGAGAAACCAGCGCAGATATGAAAAACTCTAGAAATACCGTTAGGAGCTTGTTGATTTTGACGACGTCCTCAGCGATTACATTGGGCGGAACTTTGGTTGCGGCGCAAGCCGGCACATTCGGGCCGCAGAATCCCTTTTACGCGCCCAGTACGCTTCCGTTCCACGCGCCCCCCTTCGACAAAATCAAAGACAGCGACTATCAACCCGCCATCGACGCAGGCATGGCGGAGCAGCTCAAAGAAGTTGAAGCCATCGCCAACAATCCGGCGCCGCCCACTTTTGACAACACGCTTCTTGCCTTTGAGAAGTCAGGCCAGTTGCTCGCCCGCGTAATGAATGTCTTCAACGGCGTCACCTCTGCCAACACCAATGAGGTATTGCAAAAGGTGCAAGTGTACGAGGCTCCGCGACAGGCAGCATTGCACGACGCGATTTATCTCAACTCAAAATTCTTCGCGCGGGTGAAGGCCATCTACAATCAGCGCGAGTCGCTGCATCTCGATGCCGAATCGCTCAAGCTGGTGGACTATACCTTCAAGGAGTTCGTTCACTCCGGCGCAAACCTCTCCGAAGCCGACAAGGAAAAGCTGAAGAAGATCAACGAAGAAGATTCGACACTGCAGGCCTCGTTTATCAACAAGCTGCTGGCCGCGACCAAAGCGGGCGCTTATTTTACGAGCGATGCATCGGCACTCGCCGGCTATAGCCCTTCGCAGTTGGCCGCGGCGGCCCAGGCAGCCGAAGGGCGCAGTCAGAAGGGTTGGCTGATCCCGCTGCAGAACACCACCCAGCAGCCCGACCTCGTATACCTAACGAATCGCGCCACCCGCCAGGCGCTGTTTGAGAGCTCGTGGAACCGCGCCGAGCGTGGCGATGCCAACGACACGCGGCAACTGATTGCCCGGCTGGCTCAACTGCGCTCACAAAAAGCTGAGCTGCTCGGCTTCCCGAACTATGCGGCGTGGACGTTGACTGACCAGATGGCCAAAACACCCGAGGCTGCGCTGCATTTTGTCGAGGCGCTGGCGCCCGCTGCAACCGCAAAGGCCGCACAGGAGGCAAAGGATATCCAGGCGCTCATCGATTCTCAGAACGGCGGATCTCAGAGCGCGTCGCAAGCGGGATTCAAGCTTGAGCCGTGGGATTGGAACTTCTACCAGGAACAGGTGCGCAAGGCCAGGTACAACCTCGACGAATCCGAGGTGAAGCAGTACTTCGAGCTCAATAACGTGCTTGAAAACGGCGTGTTTTACGCCGCGCACATGCTATACGGGCTCACCTTCAATGAGCGCCATGACATACCTGTTTACCAGCCCGACGTGCGCGTCTTTGAAGTCTTTAACGCCGATGGCTCGCCGCTGGCGCTCTTCTACTGCGACTACTTCAAGCGCGACAACAAGAACGGCGGCGCGTGGATGGACGTGTTTGTGAACCAGTCAAAGCTGCTGAGTGAGCTGCCGGTTGTGTATAACGTAGCCAACTTCGACAAGCCGGCGCCCGGAGAGCCGGCGCTTATCGATTTCGACGACGTCACCACCATGTTCCACGAGTTTGGCCATGGGCTGCACGGCATGTTCGCCAACACCATGTACCCCAGCCTCTCAGGTACCCAGACGGCGCGCGACTTCGTCGAGTTTCCCTCCCAGTTCAACGAACACTGGGCATCGTATCCCGAGGTTTTCAATCACTATGCGCATCATTACAAGAGCGGCGCGCCCATGCCGGCCGAGCTGGTGGCAAAGCTCAAGAAGGCCGGCACCTTCAACCAGGGATACAAGCTTACTGAGATACTGGCTGCGGCTGAACTCGACCTGAAGTGGCACTCTCTGGCTGCCACGGCGCCCATTCAGGATCCAGATATGTTTGAGAAGCAGGCCCTCGAGTCGTCGCATCTCTGGGTCGACGCCGTTCCACCGCGCTATCGGTCTACCTACTTTCTGCACATCTGGGCCAATGGCTATGCGGCCGGCTACTATGCCTATCTCTGGACCGAGATGCTTGACGACGACGCGTTCCAATGGTTCCTCGATCACGGCGGCCTGACCCGCGCCAACGGCGACCGCTTCAGGAAGATGGTGCTCTCCCGTGGCAATACCGAGGATCTTGAAAAGATGTACAGCAACTGGCTCGGCGCCAAGCCCAGCATCGAACCGATGCTCAAGTTCCGGGGGTTGAAGGGCGAACCGCCGCAGTAGGCTTGCCCCGACGCCCAATTTGTTTCTTTCAACCAATCTCGAAATCGGGTGCCTCATTCAAGCTTTGCTTGAGTGCGGATAAACATAATTCCTGCTCAAAAATGGGTGCCCCATCCTTTTCGCGGTTCCATCGTGAAAAGGGTGGGAAATCACGTATCTCAACATAGTCCGTTGAGACGCCGCCTCAATATAATTCCCACTATGACCGACGCTGCGGCAAAACAAATTGAAAAGCTGCGTGAGGAACTCCGCCGCCACGAGCATCTCTATTACGTACTCGACGCTCCCGAAATCAGCGACGCCGAATACGACGCGCTGATGAAACAGCTCAAGCACCTTGAGGCCGAGCATCCTGAGCTCGTCACTCCCGATTCGCCTACCCAGCGCGTTGGCGGCAAGCCGGCCGAGGGGTTCCAGAAGGCGGCGCACTCGCGACCCATGCTCTCGCTTGACAACGCCTACTCCATCGAAGAGCTGCGCGACTGGGACCGTCGCGTGCACGAACTCGCCGGCAATCTGCCCATTGATTACACTACCGAACTCAAGCTCGACGGCCTGAGCGTGGCGCTCAGTTACCAACCCGATGCATCCGGCGGTGCGCGGCTTGCCACGGGCCTTACCCGCGGCGACGGCCAGACCGGCGAAGATGTTACCACCAACATCCGCACCATTCGCAGCGTGCCACTGTCGATTTCGGTTGATCGAATCCAGAAGGCAGGCATTCCCGCACAGAAAGCTTTCGAAGTGCGCGGCGAGTGTGTGATGCCCGAGGCCGCTTTCCTGCGCGTAAACGAAGACCGCGAACGCGAAGGTTTGCCCGCATTCGTCAATCCGCGAAACTCGGCAGCCGGCACCCTGCGCACGCTCGAACCCTCGATCGTTGCCAACCGCAGACTGGTGTTCTTTGCCTATTTCCTGCTCATAGATGGCGAGTACTATGCCGCCGGGCAGGATGCAACCCTGGAGACGCTCACGGCTCTCGGCTTCCGCGTGAACCCGCATCGCGGACGCGTGAAGAACGTCGACGACATGGCGCGGTTTATTGAAGACGCCGGTCAAAAGCGCCCCACGCTCGGCTACGACATCGATGGCGTGGTGATCAAGGTCGACCCTCACGCCACGCAGCAGCGCCTCGGCTACACCGGTCGCGCCCCGCGCTGGGCCATCGCCTACAAGTTCACTGCCGAAGCGGCCATTACCCAGCTTGAAGACATCATGATTACCGTGGGTCGCAGCGGCAAGCTTACACCCACCGCAATGCTGCGCCCTGTTTTTGTGGGCGGAGTAACTGTGAGCCGCGCCACGCTGCACAACGCCGACTTCATCGAGCGGCTGGGCCTGCTGATCGGCGATTGGGTCAAGGTGGAGCGCGGCGGCGACGTGATTCCCAAAGTGGTTGAAGTGGTCGAAGACGCTGACCATCCCCGCGGAGCCCGCAAGTTTGTTTTCCCTGCGGAATGCCCAGAGTGCCACAACCCCGTGGTGCGCGAAGAGGACGAAGCCGACTGGCGTTGCGTCAACGCCGATTGCCCCGCCAAGCTGCGCGAAACGCTGCTCCACTTTGGCAGCCGCGGCGTGATGAACATTGAAGGGCTGGGGGAATCTTCGGTGCAGCAACTGCTTGATCGCGGCCTGGTGAAGAGCGTAGCCGATCTCTACCTGCTCACCGAGGATCAACTCACTGGTCTTGAGCGCTTCGCCGAAAAATCGGCACGGACGTTGCTCGCCGAAATTGAGCGCTCAAAGAAGGCCGGCCTGGCGCGCGTATTGATGGGCCTCGGCATTCGCTACGTAGGCGAGCGCACCGCCGAACTACTGGCGCAGGAGTTCGGATCGATCGACACGGTGATGGCGGCCAATAAGGATGAATTGGAGCGCGTTGAAGAAGTCGGGCCCCGCATCTCCGAGGCCATTCTGGAGTTTTTCTCACGACCGGCAAATCGCGCCCTCGTCGAACACCTGCGCGCCGCCGGTGTCGACATGACTGCCGAAAAGAAGCAGCGGTCAACCCAACTGGCGGGGATGACATTTGTTCTCACGGGAACGCTGCCTACACTCAGCCGCGAAGAAGCCAAGGAAAAGATTGAGGCCGCGGGCGGCAAGGTTTCGGGCTCGGTGAGCAAGAAAACGAATTACGTGGTCGCCGGCGAAGACGCCGGGTCAAAGCTCACCAAGGCGCATGAGCTGAAGATTACTGTGCTCGACGAGGCTGGATTGCTGGCGATGCTTAACGGCTCGTCGCCGGACTAAGCTTGCGGTCTTGCAGCAGCGGTGTAAGCGCCAGCAGAGCCAACAGCAGATCGAAAGCCATAAAGACCTTAAAAACGCCAACAGTTACTGCTGCAATCTCCGCCGTACAATGTCGGGCCGCCGTTCGGCTGCGCGCAGCTCTCGTTCCCGCTCGCGTTCCCATGCCTCGGCGCGCCAGTTTGCAGAGTTGTAGCGCGGCTCATCCGAAACGCCGTCCACTGCTACGTCATCGTTCCGCGATGGCATGGCGACCAACCCCGCCGCTTGCCGGGGTGCGGACCGTGCCGCATCGGCTTCAACCGGCGACAACACGCGAACGCTCGAATCAATCTCGTCGGAGCCGGCATTCCTCGGTGGCGCATTTTCAAAGGCGATTTTCGAGGTCAGGCTGGTGTCGGTCGCCGCAGGCAGCGCCGATTCTTCCTCATCGCTAGGCTGCGCGCGTACCGCAATCGATTTGGCCATAAACTCGTCAACCAGCTTGTGCAGGCAGGTTTGACCACACAGGTGCTTTGAGTCGGGGCGCAACCGATGACGCGAAGTCCACCCGCTCATCCGCAACTCGCCACCCTGCTCGTATGCCACAAACCAGTGATTGGTCTGCCGCTTCTCTGAACCGCAGATGTCGCACGATATTGCCTGCCGGATCACCGGAATCCTCATCCCCCGCTGCGCCTGCATGCGCCGTAATCCGCTCCGGGCTCCTTCCATCTGCCCGAGCCGCATTCGGTACTCAGCGCCTTCTCCTATTTCATCGTGTAGTTGGGAAGAAAGAATCAGAAACGCAATTAGCATTTGTGGCTGGATTCAATTACGAAACTTAGGGGCCCGGCTGTCCTGAAATGGAACAGCCGGGCCGCGCCGCTTTCCTGCGCAAAGGGCTTCATCCTTCGCAAAAAATAAAAGAGCGCGGACTATGCCGCGCTCTCTGAATAATCTCCGATTGAACCTGTTCCCGCCTGGCGCTCGCTTGCGCTCACTCCTTCGGCGAAAAATACCCTTTGCGCGCGTGTACGTGATAGCCGCGGTTGTAACAGTAAAGATAGATGGTTCTGAACGATCCATCGGTCTTGAAATCGGCCGGCGTGTAGTCCAGCTCGTACTGGCTGCGCAGCTCGGTCTCGATATTGCTGAAGCTGGTGGCCATGTCTTCAACGTTGGGCGGGAAGAACGCTTCTCCACCCGTCTCCTCGGCCAGATCCTGCATCACCTTGTCGCCGGGGCCGCGGCTCGGAGTCCAGTTGGTGCTGATGGAGTAGATAATTGTATCGGCCCGCTGGCACTCCTTGATTGCTTCGTTCTCATAGACGCGGCTCTGATTGTCGTCGCCGTCTGAAATCACAATCAGCGCCTTGCGCACCGGTTCAGGACCGCGCGACGTAAGAAGCTTGTCACGGCACGCCGTGTAAACCGCGTCGAAGAGCGCTGTACCGCCGCCCGACTTGAGCTTGTTCACGCCCGTTTCAAGAGCGTCCAGGTTGTTGGTCCAGTCCTGGGTTACGTCAGGAGTCACGTCGAACCCCATCACAAACGCGCGGTCGCCTTTGGCCTTCAGCACCTCAAGCAGAAACTCGGTGGCCGACTGCTGTTCAAACTGAAAGCGCGAATGAATCGATGTGGATGTATCGATGAGCAGGCCTACACGCAGCGGCAGGTTGATCTGCTGGCGGAAACGGTTCACCTTGGCCGGCGCGCGCTGGTTGTCGAGCAGGGCAAAGTCGCTCTGCTGCAGGTTGGGAATATAGTGGCCGTGACCGTCAGTCACCGTGAAAATGAGCGGAACCTCGTTGACGATGACCTGAATGGGCTTCTGACTCTCATCGTCCGCCGTGCCCGGTTGTGCGGTCTGGGCTGCCGGCGCCTGCTGGGCTGCCGGCGCTGTTGTTGCGGGTGCGGGCACTGCGGGCGCGGGTGTTGCAGGCTGTTGAGAATGCGTGGCGGACACAAGAATCGCCGCCAGAGCCAGGCACAGGAGTTTTCGGTTCATGACTTCCTTATTTTAACAATCGCAACCGGGCCCCATTGCCGGCGGCAACATCATCTCCCGGCGCCATCAGTTGCCGGGCCTTCCAGCCGCTCTAGAAATGCCTCGAGCTCCCTGGGAAGCGGCGCTTCCAGTTCCATCGCTTTCCCCGTAGTTGGATGCGTGAATTCGAGCCGCGCCGCATGCAGAAAATTGCGTCCAAGCCTCAGTCTTTCCCCATCCGAGCCGCGCCGGCCTGCGGTCTTTCCCGACTGCGCCGGAGTCTTCTCCACCAGCTGCCCGGCTCCGCCGTACAGCGTGTCGCCCACCACCGGGTGCCCGATCGATGCCATATGCACCCGGATCTGGTGCGTCCGGCCAGTCTCAATCCGCACGCGAACCAGGGTGAACGGGCCAAAGCGCGTTTCAAGCCGCCGAACCACTTCATAGTGAGAGACTGCCGAACGGGCATTTTCGTTAGGGCGCGTCGTCATGCGGGTGCGGCGGATGCGGTCGCGGCTCACGGCGGCAGTAATGGTGCCCTGGTCGCGTTCGAGCCTGCCCTCGACCAGCGCGAGGTAAGTCTTCTTGATGCGCCGCGATGAAAACATCTCGCCCAGCGCCGCGTGAGCATGGTCGTTTTTGGCCACCACGATCAGCCCGCTGGTCTCCTTGTCGAGCCGGTGCACAATGCCCGGCCGCAGCTCCCCGCCGGTGGAGGAAAGTTTGTTGAATCGGTAGAGCAGTGCATTCACCAGCGTGCCGCGATTGCGCGCGTCGTCGGTCCGGCCCGAGCCGGCGTGGACCATCATGCCTGCAGGCTTGTTGATCACCGCCAGGTGCGCATCCTCGAAAACCACGTCGAGTGGAATCGCTTCAGGCTCGGCTTTGAGCGGCGCCGGATGTGGCTCCCCAACCACCTCAATTCGCTCGCCGCCACGCAGCTTGGTTGAGGACTTGGCAGCCACGCCGTTCAAGCGCACATCGCCCTGATCGATGAGCAATTGCACGCGCGACCGGCTCACATCGGCAAGCTGCCTGGCGAGGAAGTGATCGAGCCGCTCGCCTCGCGCTTCGGCGGGGACCTCGAAGGTGCGAGGCTCACTCATTCGCAGCTCCCGAACCGGCGCCAAATTCGGAATTACCGTGCCCCATCCTTGCGGATTCTTCCTGGCGCAAGGGTGGGAGGCCAACCTTCTTCCGTTCCAGCAATATCCACGCGCCCAATATCACCATCGCTACGGCCGCGATCTGCGGTCCATCAAGCGCGCCATTCAGAGTCACGCCTCGTCCCTCGGGATCGCGCCATAACTCGGTGAGGTAAATCGCGGCTCCCATTCCCATCAGGCCAACGCCGGCAATGTCTCCCTCGCGGCGGCGCGCCGGAAGCAGAATCAGCAGCAGGGTGCCAAGCGTGAGATATGCGACCGCCGCATAGGCCTGCACCGGGTGCAATGGAATGGCGAGAGGTGTCCCGCTCCACAACGCGGCCGCGGGGCTCTGGTACGTCACCGCCCATGGAACGGCCGCCTCGGTGCCGTATCCGGAGCCGGCCAGCAGTGCGCCAACTTGTTCGCAGGCCAGCCCCAGCGCAATCGGCGCGGCCAGCGCGTCTGCTGCGGCCAGTGCCGGCATTTTACGCAGGCGAACATACAAGGCGGCCGAGCCCGCTGCCGCAAGCACCCCAACCCCCGCCACCAGCGGATGGTGCACCATGGCCAGGCCCAGCGTCCATTGCGGATGCAACCGGATAGCGCTCCAGTTCGCCACCACCAGCAGCAGCCGCTCGGCCACCAGCGCGGCGCAAAGCGAAATCACGCACAGGTTCCAGAGCCTGGCGGCATCGACGCCCGCCATGCGCGCGGTGCGCTGCGCCATAAAGAGCGCAACCAGCGCACCGATGGCAGCCATCGCTCCATACGACGGAATGATGAGTGAACCGATGTGGAATAGGACGGGATGCACGTGAGGCAAGCATACGGCATCGAGCGCCGGATGTTCACTTGCGGGTGCGGCTCACCGCATGAAAGTGCGGCGGGGGCGCGAGATCATCGCGTAAAAATAGAAAGCCGACCCACTGGGCCGTGGGCAGTGTGCTGGTGAACCCGTCCTAAGACGGTGGAGCTCTCCGCGGTTCATTAGGCATTCCGGACTGGCGGACACGGCACACAGAACCGATTGTCGAGTCGAGCCCCTGTTCAATGAATGTTGGTTCATCCAGCGTTGACTACCACACCTGCTTTGCAGGCCGGTTTCTATTGCGGATAGTAGGGCTACTGGCAAAGAATTGCAAGTCTTGTGCGATGGTGGCGAGTTGTGTTAGCTTCTTGCGCCGCCGCTTTCGGGAACAACCGGACTAACCTGGAACGAGCTTTCAGTTTCCAGTTCCAGCAGGCTTGACAAGAGCCGGTTCAGCGTTCTTGCGGTTTGCCAGTTCCTGTGCCTGCGCAACCAGCTTCTTCAGCTTTCCATCGATCGCTGCATCGCCTTCGTGCTGATCTTCAAGCACGCCGTCGGCATCGATGGAGAGCGTGGCGGGAATGGCGCGAATGTCGAAGACCTGCGCCAGCGGGCCCGAGAACTTTCCATCGCGAATCTGTATCCAGTTCATCCCGTTCTTTTGAACAAACGCTCTCCACTTCGCGTCGTCGCTGTCGAAGCTCACGCTTACAATCACCAGCGGCTCACCTTCGAATTCGCGCGCAATGTCCCTGATATGCGGCAGCGCGGCCACGCACGGTGGGCACCATGTAGCCCAGAAGTCGATCAGCACCACCTTGCCGGCCAGGCTGTCGAGCGAGATGCGCTGCCCGTCGATGGTGGTTGCCGAAAACGGGGGCGCCATGCGCGAGCGCGCCAGTTCCACGCGTTCGGCATAACGCTGCGCACGCTCGTGCAGCGATGGATCATCCTTGTCCTGATTCAAAAATGCGTTGAACTCGCTGCGCGCCGCATCGTCCTGGTGCAGCCACGCAAGCGAAATCCCCATCAGGTAGTGCAGGCGGGAGTATTGCGGATCGAGAGCGAGCGCCGTATTCAGCTCACTGCAGCTCTCGGTAAAGAGTTCATTTTTCTTCTCTTTGATTCCCCGGCGCTGCAGCACCAGCGCCAGGCGAAAATGCAGCTCGGCGCGATCTGAATCGCTGGTGGCCAGCGGCATCTGATCGGCAACCACCGCCTGGGCGGTCTTGTAATCGCCGCTCTCAAGGGCAAGCCGGTAGGCGCGGTTCAAGCATGTAGCGCAATGCCCCCCGTCCTGCTTGTTTGCCTTGCGATATTCGTCGGCAGCGGCTTCTTTGGCGCCGTGGCGCTCCCACTCCGCCGCCTCGTCAAACGTCTTGCGCGCCTTCGCGTCGTCGGGCCCGCCCGTATTGCTCTGCGCCGCAACCCCCGCCGGCATCGTCGCCAACCACACCAGCCACAGGGACGCGACCGTAATACATCGTAACCGGATCGTGCTCTTCAACTCCGGCATTTGCCTGCAGCCTCGGGTGTTGCATTCTTGACATCCGAATCTTACACCCGAGGTGATTTGCGTGGATGGGCCTGCTATTTTCCCACTGCTCCAAGTGGCGCGCCGAGCCCCGAGCAGGGATCCCATCCGCTCGCTGCCAGGTAGCCCTCGTAGTAGCCGCAGGTTCCAACTGTGACGTCGCGGAAGTCCGCCGCCGTTTTGCCGTTCGCATAGATCAGCGTTTCTTCAACCGATGTGGAAGCGCTGAAGTGGCCGGCGTGATTGGCAATGCCCGCCCACAGCGGCGACGCCACGCTGGTGCCGCCGATGATGTTCCAGGCATAGAGTTGTCCGCTGTAACTGTTGTCGAGGCTGTTATACACCCACACTCCGGTGCGCGGATTGCCCACCGCGGCTACATCGGGCACACCGCGTTGCTTGCCCACCGTTGCCGAGATAGTGCTCTGGAACGCAGGTCGGGACTCATAGACACTGTAGCCCCCGCCTGTATCTTCCCATGTAACTTCGCTTTCAAATGCCATTGTGGATGGGTTGCGGGCGATGGTTGTGCCGCCGACCGCAACCACGTTGGGAGAAACCGATGGGTAGATGGTTCCTTCGCTGTCTCCGCTCGATGCAAAGAACACGACGTTGGCGCCGGTGAAGCTTGAGTCGGAGGTGGCTTCAGAAGAATACTCGCCGCCGCCCCAGCTCATTGAGACTTCGCCCCCGCCCGCAGCTTTTACCAGTGAGACTGCCGTCGCGATCGCGGCAAAGAGATCGTTGAAGTTGCTGGAGCTTGCTTCGACCAGGTAAATGTGCGCCGATGGAGCGGCCGAGTGCGCCATCTCGATGTCGAGCGCCTCTTCGGTGGCCCAGCAGTCCCAGCCGCCGTAGTTGGCACAATCGGGATCAACGGATGGCTTGCTCGCTGTCGGATACGCGACCGTGAACGTTGAAGAAGTTGGCGCGGGCAACCCGAACTGACTGGAATACGCCGTCAGGTCAGCCAGCGCGGTCGGGTAATCGTAGGCATCCACAATGGCGATTGCCTTGGAGCCGCCTGTCGCCACCTTCACCAACGTTCCGGGATTGCAGCCCGTCGTTACTGTCACCAACTGATAGAGGCAGGCCAGCGACGCCGGAGTCTCGGCATAGTATCCGGCGATCGGCTGCACCGGCTTGGTTGTTGCATCCCTTGAAACCAGCTCATCTTCGACGAATCCCGCAACGCCCTGCGGACGGCCGGCAGGAACAAAGATCTTATAGAGGGTATGGGCGCGGATGCCAATGTCCTCGGGGCGCTGGATTCCTGAATGCGGAATCACAATTTGCCCGCTACCCATGCGCGCAGCCTGTTGCGAGAATTCCTCGTCGCTCTGCGGCAACTGCGCCAGTGCGGCCGTTGACGAAAGTGCAAAGGCCAAGCCAATGGTCATCAGGAAATGAGTGGTGAATCGGGACATGCAGCCCTCCAGGCTCCGCGCGCAGTTCGACTGCGCAGCGACGACAGGATGCAGCGGTCCGCTCCTGTACATGAGCTCTTATCGGAGAGGAATTATTAGACTTTACAAATTTCTAATGGAGTTTACGCAAAGGTAATGTGCGGCAATTAGCAAAGATCCGTGGCGGACAATCCAATTGGGATAGCGAACTGCCTTTCGCCCGTCGTCTCGCAGGCCGCCTGACCAGGTGACCCGCTGATCTGCATTCCACCCTACGGCTGGGGCTTCCGTTCGTCACTCAGCGCTTCATCAAGCAGCATAGTGAGGTTCGAGGCGCGCGCATGACCCTTTGCGGGATCGGCTGAGTGCGCCTGAGAGAGCTCATCGGCGAGGTTCAACGCTGCCAGCACGGCTACCCGCAGCGAATCCGCGGTGCGCCCCTGGGCCGCCACAGCGCGCATCTTTGCATCCACTTGGCGCGCCAACTCCCTGATGTGCGATTCGTTGTTGCCGGCCAGGTGATAAAGCTGGTCGTAGATTTCGACCGTTACAAATCCCGGTCTTCTGTTGAATTGTTCAGCGGCCATCGGCGCCTCAAATCTCCAGGGAGTCAAGCTGCTCAAGCAACCGCTCCACCCGGTGCCGCACCGTATCCCGCTCGGCGCGCAGGCTGAAGATCTCGTTCTGCAGTTGTTCAATGAGCGGCTTGGTCTGGTTGAGCTCCGTCTGCAGCGGGCCAAGCTGCGCTAAAGCCTTCGCTGCGCATTCTTCAGCTTCGGCAATTCGCACTTCGGCCGCGGCGCGCGCCTGCCGCTCGTGACGCAGCATCTCTACCGCGCGCAACACCCGCTCTTCAAGAGCCGAAAAATCGTCAGCGCTTACCGCCAGCGCGATAGGCGGCGCAACCTCCTCAGTCTCTATCTGTTCGGCCTCATCCTCAACCTGTGGTTCGAACTCCTCCGCTGCCGCGACTTCCTCGGCAGGCTCGTGCTCAATCTGCTGCTCCGCCCCAGCGTCGGCCTCTGACGCCCATAAGGATTCCGGTATCATATCTACCTCCGCGCCTTTCAAGCGCCTTTGACGGTTCGAGTATAGCCCGGATTGATAACCAGGAATTCCTCAGCCCCGAAGTCGTGCGCCAACCTTGCCAACAGCGTTCACCACCTGCGCCTGAAAATTCTGCAATTCCTCTTCGCGCAGTGTGCGGTCCGTCGCCTGGAACGTCGTGCCCAGCAGTAGCGAATATTCGCCCTTGCCCAGCCGCGCATCGCGAAACACTTCGCGCACCCGCCAGTCGACCAGCTCGGGAATCTGCAACCCTCCCAAGGCTCCGTCAATCGTTTCCCACGCAACGCTCTCATCCAAAACGAGAGAAAAGTCGCGCCGCACCGGCTGGAATCGCGAAATATCGCGCGCAGCCGGCTTGCGGACGGGTAACTTGTATAGCCGGTCGAGATCAATCTCGCCCACCAGCACCGTGTCTTTGAGTTTGCGCGCGGCGGCTTCGCGTGGATTGAGCTGCCCGAACCACCCCACTGTCACGCCCTCGGCCACCACCCGCGCCGCGCGATACGGGTGCAGCCATTCCGGCGTGATACCGGCTTCGGCAGGGAAGCGGTCGAAGTAAACCGCCTTCATTTCAAAGCACGACAGCAGTTGCTCGACTACTCCCTTGATGTCGTAGAAGTCGATATTCCGCGATGCGTGCAGCGTCGACTCCTGCGGCAGCACTCCGGCTGCGCCAAAGGCCAGTGACGGCCGTTCGTCCACCTTCTCCGTTGTGCCGCTGAATACCGTTCCCAACTCGAAGAGCCGAACATCGCTCACGTCGCGATTCAGGTTGCCGGCCACCATTGACAACATTCCCGGTACCAGCGATGGCCGCAGAACGCCGGCCTCTTCGCTCAGCGGATTCCCCAACGGCACCACCAGGCCTGGCTGCGGCGCAGCCGACGCGGCCTCGGCCGCAGAGCAGAACGTGCTCGAAATTGCCTCATGAAATCCCGCTGCCCGCAATGTGCCGCGCACCTTGGCTTCTTTCTCAGCCCAGGGCAACGCCTTCACTCCCTCGCCAAACGCCGGCAGCGTATTCGCGAACCGGTTATATCCATACACCCGTGCGACTTCTTCAATCAGGTCGATCTCGCGTTCCAGATCGAGCCGCCAGCTCGGCAATGTGACGTTCCACGAGAGGCTGCCTTCGCGCAAATCATCCAGGTCCGCGGCAAGCCTGCAGCCCAGCCCATTCAATACTGCTTCGACGGTCTCGGCCGTGATGCCTTCTTTATCCACGGTCGCGCCAAGCAGCCGGTGCACCTCGCGCAGATGGAGCGTGACCGGCTTTCTGCTTGCCGTTCGCACCTCAATCGCCTCCACGCGCACATCCACCAGGTCGCCTTCGATCCATCCGCCACCGGCCAGCAGAATCGCGCTCACCAGCGCCGATGCTACGGGAGCAGCATTGAAATCCGCGCCGCGCTCAAACCGGTGGCTCGCGTCCGTGTGCAGCCCATGGCGCCGAGCGGTCCGCCGCACAGACATGGGATCGAACCACGCCGCTTCAACCAGCACGTTCTTCGTTTCGGCGGTGATCATCGTGTCCCAGCCGCCCATCACTCCGGCCAGCCCCAGCGCTTTTTTGTGATCGGCCACCACCAGGTCGTCGGGATCGAGCGTGCGTTCAACGCCGTCGAGCGTCTTCAGCTTTTCACCCTTCAGCGCGCGCCTCACAATGATGCCGCCCTCAATCTTGTCCAGATCGAAAGCATGGGTCGGCTGGCCCATGGCGAGCCATGCAAAGTTGCTGGCGTCCACGGCGTTCGAAATCATTTTCTGTTCGAGCAGCGCGAAGTACGTTTTCACCTCCGCACCCGTAAACCAGTCGCGTGACTCAATGATGTTCACATCGCGGAGCACCCGCGCCGTGAAGCGGCCGCAGGCGTCTTTTGCTTCGATTTCGACCCAAAATGGTTTTGTAGACGGCCTCGTCTCGGGCAACGCAAATTCAAGCGCCGGCAACGCCAAACCATAAATCGTCGCCACCTCGCGCGCAATGCCGTAGTGATTCATCGCGTCTACGCGGTTGGTGGTGATGTCCATTTCGTAGAGCGAGCCGTTGCCTTCGCCGAGCGAATAGATGCCCTCCACGGCGACGCCGCGCAGGGTCAGATCTTCAGCAAGCTGCGCGTCGTCCACGGGCAGCGCCGGTAAGTAAGATCGAAGCCATTTGGTTAGTATCTTCATCGGTGCAATCCCTTGCGAGCGGAGCTAGCGGAGTTAGCGGAGCTAGCGAAAGGCTCGTCGCCGGGCGCGACGCGGAACGAAGCCAGTAATCCGTTGATCAACCGAGTTACTTCGGCGCTCCTTTCCATCAGGAGCATTAGAGAGTCGTGACCGATGAAACCGAGATCGGCCCCAAGCTCAATCTGAGTGCGTAACTCATAAACAGAACCTCTTGCATTACCCAAGAAGTGCCTGAACTGCAAGTCGGTGAGCCTTCCGTGCCCCTCCGCGATGTTGCTTGGAATGGAGACCGCGGCCCGCCGAATCTGCGATAACAAACCGTAGGTTTCGCTCTTTGGAAGCGTTGCAGTCGCCGCATATGCACTTCGCGCCAACGCCATAGCCTTCTGCCAAACATTCAGATCCCGGTAATCCTTTGGTCGCGCCACTAATGCCTCGATTCACTTTCTAGCTCCGCTAACTCCGCTAGCGCCGCTAGCTCCGCCCTCACACAAATTGCCCCAGAAACCGCATGTCCCCGGCATAAAACGACCCAATCTCGCTGATCCCGTATTTCATCATCGCGATCCGCTCCACGCCCATGCCGAACGCAAAGCCGGAGATTTTTTTCGAGTCGTAGGCCGGTTGCTTCTCCGCGGCAAAGGCAAACACCGCGGGGTCCACCATGCCGCAACCCAGCAACTCAATCCAGCCGGACTGTTTGCATTTTTTACAACCTTTACCGCCGCAGAAGATGCAACTGATCTGCACATCGGCGCTGGGCTCAGTGAATGGGAAGAACGATGGAAAGAAGCGCGTCTTTACGGCCGAACCGAACAGCGCCTTCATGGCGTGGTCCAGAGTACCCTTCAAATCGCTGAAGGTGATATCTGTGTCCACGCATAGCCCCTCGACCTGGTGAAAGATCGGCGAGTGCGTGGCGTCGGCCGCATCGTTGCGGTGCACTTTGCCGGGAATCACGATCCGCACCGGCGGAGGCTGCAGCTCCATGGTCCTCATCTGGACAGGAGAAGTATGAGTGCGCATCAACAGCCGGTCGCGCAACGGACGCCGCTCCTGGTTCGCCACCACCAGCGTGTCCTGCGTGTCGCGAGCCGGATGACCTGGCGGAAAATTCATGCTCTCGAAGTTGTAGAAATCGGTCTCAACCTCGGGACCCACTCCCACGCTGTAGCCGAGCGCCGCAAACACGCTCACTATCTCGTTCATCGTGCGGGTAATCGGGTGCTCCGCGCCAGTCAGTCGCCTGGAGCCCGGCAACGTGATATCGATGGCCTCAGCCTTGAGTGCCGCGTCGCTCGGCCCGGCGCCTAGAGCCGACTCCAGCAACTGCTCCACCACCGCCTTGAACGCGTTGAAGCGCAGTCCCAATGCTTTTTTGGCCTCAGGCGGCGCGGCCTTCAACCACCGTCCCGAAACTTCATTCAGACGGCCTTGTTTGCGCCCCAGCCACTCCAGGCGAAACGCCTCAACGGCTGCCTCGTCGGCTAGCCCGTCCGCTGCCTGGCGAGCCTGTGCTTCAAGCGCGGCAAACGCTTTGTCCAGTGCGGCATCGTCGTATGCCGGTAAATCGGGTATTCCGTCACTCATATGCGTAAAGAGAAGGATAAAGCATTGTATGCGGCAGCCGCGCGACCGGTGCGCCTTAGACCTCGGGTCAACTCATTTTCATTGCAACAGGGCAGAGGCCGTGCCGTACCATTTCCCCTATGAAAACCTGCCGCTTTGCCCGCACGCTTGCACTCACACTGTCTCTCGCCTCGGCCTGCGCCATCGCGCAAAACCCCGCCGCCCTCTATCAGCAACAGTCAGGCTACGTCGACGCCCATGGCGTGATGATTTATTACGTCGAGTTCGGCAAAGGCGAGCCGCTCGTTGTTCTGCACGGCGGCCCCGGCGCCGATCACACCTACTTTCTTCCCTGGTTGCTGCCGTTGGCGCGCACCCACCGGCTCATCTTCATCGACGAGCGGGGCTCAGGCCAGTCTCAGCGCCTGCAGGACGTATCGAAGTACACCATCGAAAACATGGCCGACGACGTTGAAGCGGTGCGCGTGGCACTGGGCCTGGGCAAAATCGACTTGCTCGGCCACAGTTGCGGAGGCGTGCTGGCCGAGGCCTACGCGCTCAAATACCAGCAGAATCTGCGCCACCTCATTCTCAATAGCACTTTTGCCTCAACCAGCGAGATGAACGCCGTTCTGGCGCGTGAAAAGGCCGCCATGCCACCTGAAAAGCTGGCCCGCCTCAATCAGCTTGAGGCCGCCGGCCTCTACGGCAAAGGCGCCGCCTGGGAGCACGGACGCTACCCGGCCGAGTACGAAAGACTGGCCTGGGGCGACGGCTACTTCCCATTTCTCTATGGAGCGCGGCCCGACGCCAATTACGACCCCGCCACCGGCAACGCGCCCACCAACTGGGAGCTCTACCGCGAGATGTGGGGCTCCGACGGCGAGTTCATCATCGACGGCAATCTCAAGTCAGTGGAGTGGGTCGACCGTCTGCACACCATCCATGTGCCCACGCTGATTGTGGTGGGCGATCACGACGAATGCGACCCATCGCTGAGCAAGGAGATGCACGAGAAGATCGCTGGCTCCAAGCTCGCCATCATGCCCAACAGCGGCCACATGAACTTCATCGACCAGCCGGAGCTGTGGCAGGCAGCGGTCGGCGGATTCCTGCGCGAATAGCACCGCACCCCAAACGCACAACGGCCCGGAGTCCTTTCGAACTCCGGGCCATTTTCCGCCAGTCGTGTTGCCATCTCTCCAAATTCGAGTTCCGGGGGTGCCCCATGTATGACAGCATCTACCCTTGTCAATGACTTTTTCGACAGGAAGGCTCTGCGGTGATCGGAGCCGAGTCAAGGGCGCCGCACTTTGGCGTTCATCTTGACCCTTGACTCGGCTC
>Ga0181520_10000187_pt1 | contig 129301 bp, 113 predicted proteins | sample PEATcosm2014_Bin_29_FD_132451 | JGI IMG/M metagenome (GOLD analysis project Ga0181520, IMG submission 132451) | Peatland microbial communities from MTU Mesocosm Facility, Houghton, MI, USA - PEATcosm2014_Bin02_30_metaG | ecosystem: Environmental > Terrestrial > Soil > Wetlands > Peat | place... | reverse complement strand
TAGGGGGTGGGGAATCTCATGGCCCTGGATGCTAAAAAGTGGGGAATGTGGTGGCCCTGACCCTGGGGAATCTCATGGCCCTATTTTGCCTTTTTAATGGGGAATCTGGGCGGCCCCGGACATTTTACATGCCCTTTAATTAACAGGTTTTATTTATCTATAGCTTTAGCTGCTTTTATTATCATTGTTCTATTTTTATTGAATATCAATATAATCAAATTGAGAGCATTGAAGGAAAAAGAAAACCATGAAAAGAATGAATTAAAAACCTTGTCAGAAGAATTAGAGAAAATGAATGGAAATCTTCTTGATCAAATAAATATGGCCAAAATGTTAGTTTTTCGTTTGGTAGATAAAAATAATTGTAGAGAAGATGATCAGTCTGTTGAATTTGAACCAGATAGATTGAAATCCAGCCGGATAAAATATGCCAGGTGCATGGAAGGGCTGGACTGGAAAAATGCCGGAAATATTTTGGATAATATTCACGGGTATCTTTGTACTTTTGCCGAGATCTATAACAAAATTCCATATCTTAATGATTTCCTGCATAAAATAACCGAAAAGACTGAGGAAGCAGCAAATACTCTCATTGATAAATTTGTAATAATTTCGAATGAAAACATCAAAGCAACTGAAGAAGTCAAATATAACATGAATGTATATAATCAGAATGATAGCTCAGATGGAAAAGATTTCAAAATAATGATTGGTGAAACTAGAACTGCAATGTCAAACTATGAAGTAGTAATTAAAGATTTCACAGAATTCAATAAAGATAATTTAACAAAATTTCACTCGATAGAAGGTAATATAACACAGATATACAATGCACTTAAGAACCTTGTGGAAATATCCAGTCAGAGTAAAGTCATCTACATAAACCTATCGATTGAAGCAGTTAAGCTGGGTGAAAATGGAAAAGGATTCCAGGTAATAGTTAAGGAAATCCAAAAGTTGAATAGCAAGACAGAAGAATTTGTACATAATATAAACCAGATAATGAAAGGATTTCAGGATTTTATGGGCAAACTCTGGAAAGATCTGGAATTTGAGAGTCATAATATTATTAAAAATATGGAAGAAAACTGCCGGAATTCACAAAATATTATGAATTCCTTAATCAATTCTTATGAAATTACATCCAGGATGTTTTTAAAAGTCAATGAAGCCAATTCATCGGTCCAGAAAAGCCTGGACAAAATATCTGAATCGCTCCAATTTCAGGATATTACACGCCAGCAAATTAATAATATTATAGAATTTCTAACAGTTATCTCGAAAAATATTGAAGACCAGAAATCTTTATTTGACTTTTTGAATGTAGACCTGAAAACAGAAGACCATTTGCATCTCAAAATAAAAGATGATTTTAATCAAAAAGCAAAGGTTGTTGATGAAAAGATCGTACTTAATTCTGAATATAAGATTGAAAATGGAGGATTATATGACTTTCATGCTAATTGACGATTCGACAACTATGAGAAAGATCAGCGGAGCTGTATTAAAAAATGCCGGCTATGAATTTGTAGAAGCAGAGCATGGGCAGGATGCTTTGAGTAAACTTGCCGCTCAGAAAGTAGATTTTTTTCTTGTTGATGTAAATATGCCTGTGATGAACGGCCTTGATTTTGTATCTCAAATCAGGACAAAACCGGAATACAAAAAAACTCCGGTCATTATGCTGACGACTGAAAGCGATCAATCCATAGTCTGGAAGGGTAAAGAAGCCGGTGCTGACGGGTGGATCGTTAAACCATTCAAGAATGACGAGCTTCTGGGAATGATTAAAAAATATATTTAATTGATTTTAAGGAGTTTGCAATGAGAATTTTAGTAGTTGATGATGATAGGGATGTCCTGGATGACTTTTCAAATTCCCTAAAGCCTACAGGCTATGAAATAGTTGAAACAGATAACCCAAACACAGCACTTGAATTATATATGAAAAAGGAATTTGATGTTGTCATTTCAGATGTTCATATGCAAGGAATGAGTGGTATCGAATTACTTTCAAAGCTGCATGAATTCAATCCTAAGGTCCATGTTATAATTATAACAGCTTTCGGTGACCTTGAGACTGCAATATCAGCTATAAACAATCATGCATATGCTTTTTTTTCAAAACCGATTAATTTTACAGAACTGATCCATACTATTATGGGAATTGAATTGGAATTATATAATGAGAATAAAATTAAAATGGATCACAGTCAATTGGAAAAAGAATATGATAAACTGAAAATGGCATATAATGACTTAAATAGATTATTAGGCAAAATGAGAGGAAACAATTTTTATAAATCTTGTTAAGTATTACCATACAAATATTGTTCTCCTTATCGAGCCAGTAGAGAACTGGCGCCTCCAAAACATGTACGCCCTGTTGGGCGCACAAAAAAGAACAGCCGCCCCGATAAAAGGGCGGCGGTTTTAAAAGCGAATTAAGTAAATTGGGCAACAAAACAGCGAACCTGTAAATTCTGTTAAAGTTAGACTGAATATTAAGCTTTTGACAATTCCAGGAAAAATCTTTATCCTTCTATCAAAGGAAATATTATAAATTATTGATAAAAGATCGAAATATAAAAATGTAAATTCATTAGATCAATTATCCATTTTTGAAAAACAAGTATCAAAGTTTATTTTAAAATATTATAAGGTAGCAATATTAAGTTGTTTCCCTTTATTTATCATTAATTATTTTGGTGATCAACTCTATAATCAAATATTTGGAACCATAACGCCTGAATAATATTTTATTTTTTAATTAAGATAGGTTTTATGAATGAAAATATTAATAGAAAAATATTCTACTAAATGTTTACAGGGTATATAATAATGATGTTTACAGGTTTTCCGGGGTGAAAAAGGCCAGGGAAAGGCTCGATCTCCTGTTAGTTGAAAGAGGAATGTGCGAAACTGTGGAAATAGCCCGGGCGGTCATCTTGGCCGGCGAGATTTCCGTGAATGGAGAAAAAGCGGCCAAAAGCGGAGAACCGGTCCCATGCGACTGTGTTATCGAAGTTAAAAAAAGATTTCCATACGTCGGAAGGGGAGCGCTGAAACTTATCGAGGCCCTCGATCATTTCAAAATCGATCCGGCCGGAAAAACCGCAATAGACATAGGCGCCTCGACAGGAGGCTTTACGCAGGTACTTCTTGAAAGGGGGGCTTCAAAGGTCTATGCCGTGGACTCTGGAACAAACCAGCTCGACTGGCTTCTCAGGAGAGACCCCCGAGTGACGGTCATGGAAAACACGAATGCCCGCTACCTGACCCCTGAAATGTTCCCGGAAAAACCGGAAATCGCGGTAATCGACGTATCATTCATATCCATCACAAAAATATTAAAAGCTGTGAAAGACATTCTTACCGGCGATTATGTAATCATAGCCCTGGTCAAGCCCCAGTTCGAGCTCGAAAGGGAATATGTCGGCCCGGGCGGCGTCGCGGACCCTGCCTTCAGGGAGCAGGCAGTCAGTAAGATAATCGATTTTGCGTCCGGTATAGGCCTTGAAGCGGAGGAGTCAATCGAGTCTCCGATCACGGGCCTTAAGAGCGGGAATGTGGAATACCTGGCCGTTTTCAGGAAAGAGATGTTGTAGATGGATTGGATAATAATGTTGCATAAGATTAAGATTTTCCATAAGGCCTCATTTACAAATATTTCCTCTCACAAATGGAGTTCCATTATTTTCACAACTGAGGGGTTAAAAAGACAGGATTATCAAGGGTTTGAGTGGTAATAACCTGTGAAAATGCAATTTAACAAATGGGGAATTCTAACAGATACCTCTCATATTTTGACTTTAACTTTGACAAACTAAGTTATTCTAGGTTAAAATAATTTTCATCTAGAGAGTTAACGTTCACTCATGCATTGTAAAAGGTATTTAATGGGGGTAATAATGAAGAAATTTAATGGGCTTATAGTAATCCCGTTGGTATCTATTCTGCTTTCTTCCTGCCAGCTTTTGTTCAACCCGGATTTCGCGAACAAGGCGGGATTGAATCCTCCGCAGGGCACAACAAATTTTCTGGTTTATGTCGCAGGAGAGAACACAAGCGGCAGAGCATGCTACTGGATTAACGGCGCCGAAAAGATTTTAAGTACGTCCAGTGGTTCAATCGCAAATTCGATCTTCGTATCCGGAGGCGTTGTCTATATTGCCGGTCAGGACCAGTCTTTACCCTGCTGCTGGATCAATGGCGCTGAAACTACATTAAACATTAACGGAACTGGTGGTAATGCGAATTCTATATTCGTATCAGGAAATAATATTTATATTGCTGGTTACGATGTAGTGTCAGGGCCGGGGTATGGTAGTTTTTGGATCAACAATGGCAGCGTGAATCACCTGGGAAATCCTGGTGGTGGAAATGCGACTTCTATATTAGCGGCGGGCGGCAATATTTATATCGCAGGAATTGACGGTTCATCGGGACATGGGAAAACCTGTTACTGGATAAATAATTCCGGTGGCGAGGTAAGCTTAACAACAACAGGAAATGCAAGTTCAATCTATTTGGCAAACGGCAATGTTTATATCGCGGGAGACGACAGTGACGGTGGTAACGCCTGTTACTGGATTAACAACAGCTCAGGTGAGACAATATTGGGAAACTCCCCGGCTCTCGCAGAATCCATCTTTGTCGCTGGCGGCAATGTTTATGTCGCGGGAGTAGACGCCAATGGCTGCGCCTGCTACTGGATTAACAGCAGCTCAGAGGAAACAGTTTTAGGGGCCTTCTCCCCGGCTATCGCAAAATCCATCTTTGTTGCTTGCGGCAATGTTTATGCAGCGGGAGAAGACAATGGCAACGCCTGTTACTGGATAAATGGAGTTGAGCAAAAGCTGCCGGACGGCGCCGGTGCATGTGCCTTTTCAGTATATGTGTGTGTTGTATATCCGCCTGCTTTATAATATTCCCCTGAAAAGGGGCAAATCCTGGGAAGAACGCAATGTTTTAACAAATGGGAAATTTACCAAGAGAATCTATCAAAAGGGAAAATACTGCGAGTCATTTGGAGAAATATTGGTTAAAATGAATAAAAATATTTTTTTAAGAGGTCTAAATGTCAAAGCAAATTTTGAAGTTCTTAATTGGGCTGATAATATCATCAGCAGTCATTCTTCTTGTTTCATGTTCCGCAGTGCTTTCCGGGTCCGGGTCGAATACGCCCAATTCTCCTGTTTCATTTTCAGAAAACTTCAGCCAGGCCAATGCTCTGTCTGCATGGACCATTACGCCGGCAGGTTCCGTCACGATTGTTGGAGGCCAGGCTTCTTTTACTTACAGCGGAACTTCGTCAGGAGCCATAGAAACGCCTTTAATCTTTACCAGCACATCTTTTAAAGTCGTTTCCGACTTAAACATGCATCTATCGCTAGGCACTATGAACATATGTATAGTAACCTCGGCAAGCCAAACATACACTTTTTCTTTTTTCAATAACGGTACTTCTGTTCCGTCGGCAATTCAATTGTTAAGAGGTTCTTCTTCGCTGGGGCAGGCTTCAATCACTCCATCTGATAATTTTACCCTGACAATGGCGGTAAATGGAGGAAGTTTTACAATATCACTGACCGACAAGACAAAAGGAACGGTAGTGGCTACATTCACGGCCACGGATGCTGCACCTTATTCAAGTTTTGTTGGATTAGTTTTAAGCGGCGGGATAACCGGTTATAACACTCTGGTCAGCGATATTTCGGTTTCTTCAATTTAATCGGCAAAACATTATTTAAAACCGCCCCGGTTGAAGGGGCGGTTTTTTTAGGCAGATACTTCACGGGTAACAGATAATGTATATATTGATGGAGATTATTATCGAAAAGATATAGTTTTGAATAACATGTATAATTTACATTTGTAACAACAAAATCAGAGGGAATTTATTTATACACTCTCATCCCGGTCGCTTTATCGAAGAGAAGAATATTTTTGAATTTCAATGAAACCTTTGAGCCTGTTTCAAACTTCCTGCCGATGGGTGCGGTCGTTGTGATCTCATCGTTATTAAGTCCGGCGGTAATTACAGAGATATTCCTGATAGGAATTTGAATCACATCCCGGATCTCCGCCCTGATCGATCCGGCCGGATCGCTTTCCAAAATCTCGATATCCTCCGGGCGTATGCCGGCCTTGAAGCCGGATAAATCCGGTGAAAGGGATCCTCCATCCAGCAGGTTAACGGCCGGGGTTTCGGGGTTCGGGTTAAGGAACTCGGCGACGAAGACGGACGAAGGATTTTTGTACAATTCATCATATGTGCCGACCTGGGTGATTTTTCCTATGTCCATTACAGCGATTATATCCGCAAGGAACAGCGCCTCCTGCTGGTCATGAGTTACATAAACCGTTGTCACTTTCAGCTCTGAGAGAAGCTTGCGGAGTTCTATCCTGTATTTTGAGCGCAGCTTGGCATCAAGGCTGGAGAAGGGTTCATCGAGCAGGAATATCGAAGGGTCCCGGGTGATGCATCTGGCTATGGCTATACGCTGCTTTTCCCCTCCGGAAAGTTTCGCGATTTTACGGTCAAGGAGATATTCGATATCGATCCCCATCAAATCGCTGGTTTTTTTGAATTTTTCCGTTTTTAAAAGCTCCATATCCCTGGTTTTCTTATGGAAAAAGAAGAAGGTAAGAATATTTTTTTTGCCCTTCATATGCGGGTATAAAGCGTAATTCTGGAAGACCATGCCGATTTTCCTTTTTTCCGGCGGAAGAAGCGTGACATCCGTTCCGTTAAAAATGATCTGCCCGGAGTCCGGCTCCTGGAGTCCTGCTATGATCCTCAGCAGTGTCGTTTTACCGCATCCGCTGGGGCCCAGTATCACTAAAGTTTTCCCGTCGGGAATGGTCAGGCTTGCGCCGCCGATATTGAAACCGTAGCCCTGTTTTGATCCGCCTCCCAGCAGATTTCCCGGGACTTTCATACTCATACCGGCAAAAGAAGCGAATGAAGTTTCAATCGTCCTGCCTATAGCGGTGTCCTCGAATTTACGCCGGAATGTTAAAACGATATCCTTTAATTCGACGGATGCCATAAATTTCTCCCGATGCTATTATTCTTATTTATTGTAAAGTGTTTTTTATGCTTTTGACAATTAATCCAATATATCCTATTTGACGGCTGATAAGTATACAGTGTTAATAACTAAAAAGTTGAATAATGGCTGATAAGGGTATAGAATAACTAAAAAGTATGTAAATTAAATCTGCTATCAAGAAAAGTTTTGATGGACCGGATTTTGAAAATAAAACTTTTAATCATTTCTTTTACTGATCAGGAGGCTTCATATGCGGGCTGATTCCTTATCAGGGCGACTTGTAATAATTACTGTCCTTTGTGTTTTTGCAGGGGTTCTCAGGGGTTTCTCATTCAATGGCGAGCCGGGTCAGCTTCTGGATAACAAAAACATAGCAGCTTCCGACCTTTATGATCCCGCCAGACATGTATACCTCCTGTATCCAGGCGTCTATCGTGCGAATGAAGTTCGAACAAATTCTGTTCAAATCGGAATTATAGACTCCGGCATTATGATAGATCATCCGCAAATCAAAGGCCTGATTGCCGGGTCGAAGGACTTTACCGGTGATGGAATAGAAGACCGGATTGGTCATGGAACCCTGGTAACGCTCATATTCCTGTACGGGGTTGAAGAATCCTCTGATGTACCTGAAGTTCCATCAATAATTGTTGCGAAAGTTGCACGGAAAGACGGCAGGATTCTTCAGGAAGATGTGATAAAAGCTATTGACTGGATTGCAGGATATAACGTCTTATTAATCAATATAAGCATAGGCTTCCATGGCTCTCCGCAAGACTATGAACCGCTTCGCGAAGCATTGGAAAGACATCCGGAAGTTCGCTTTTATTGCGCTGCCGGAAACGATGGGCCGGATGTGACGGTTTATCCTGCCGCATTTGATTTAAAAAACGTTATATCTATCGGACTTGTGGGGACAAACGGGCTGCCCGACCCTATATCCGGGAAAGCTGCGGTCTACAGGCAACTGCCTCCTTATAAGAACTTAATATCGCTGCCAAAATACGAAATGTTTCGGGGAATAAATGCCCTGCAAAAGCATAACCTCCGGGAAGCCGCGGAGTTTTTTTATCTCACGCTAAAAGATGGCAGCCCGGCAGAAAAGGCCGATGCTCACATGGAGCTGGCGCATGTTGATATAGAAGAGAAAGAGTTCAATGAAGCGCTGGAGCAGAACCGGCTTGCGGCAGAGCTGGTCGGCTGGAATGATAAGTTATATAACGAACGGGGATGGATTGAGATTTTGCAGGGGCAACAATCATCCGCAGAACAGGATATAAAAAAAGCCATAGAGATAAACTCGGCAGAACCTTTGTACTATAAGCGTCTCGGAGACTTATATGTTATGGAAGGAAAAACAAAAGAGGCTTTAGATCAATATGTCCTGGCTCTTCAGCTTGCTCCGGATGATAATCAACTTAAACGTTTAATTTCCAAGGCGCGGTATCTATTGAGTTTGGAGGAACATAAAACCAATGGAAATTAATCATATTTGAGCAGAGAGGCGGTTAAAGATGGAAGAAGGAGGAATTGTCTATGGAAATAGAACGCTTGATTGATGGGCTTAAGTACACCGCCTTAAGTCCTTATTCTTTCATATCATACATCATTCTAATAATTGCTGTCGTTTTCGTGACAACCAGGAATGGCAAGCTAAAACTTCTCTCGGCTCAGTTTTCGTCGCTTTCTGAAAAAGAGAGGCTTCTGGTGATTAGAAGCGAATACAAGACGGAGCCGAAGCAGGGTCTGACTGCGGAAGAATGGCTGACTGAACGAAGCCAGTTTCTAAACTTCCTGCTGATTTTATCCCTGATCCTGGCTGTCATCATTATAGCCGTGGTATTCATTACAGTTTCAAGCGCCTCAGGGCGGACAAACGATAATATAACTCCTTTAATAAAACCCAGACTCCTCTCGAGTTCCGGCAATTATCCGGCAAATGTAAAGTTTAGCTATGATTCCGGCAAGTCTTTAACCGCAGGCAGCGTTATACAGGGAGCCTCGCCAAACGACGCAAACCTGGTCTTTGATGTACTTTTCCGTAATAATAAAAAAGAAGACATTTTTCCAAAAAAATTCCAGGTTTTATGGTTTTACCACCATGGTTATCTATCGAGCGTAGGTCATGGAGAGCCATTTTTCCCTGTGGCAAAATATGTGATTGACATGCCTGTTGATACTGAAGATACCGCAGAGGCTAGCAATACATATCACGAGAAGGAAGTTGTTTTTTCACCCATTGTTTCGGTCCCCGGCAGAAATGAGAGCGGACCGGGGGCTACGGTCATCAGGCTGCAGCTGTATTACCACTTTGAAGGCAAAATTTCCTGGCACCCCTGCAGTGATTGGGATATTTATTTTAAAATATTTGTTGTTTATGACGATGGAACCTTAATGCTTTTTCCTCTTAATTCTAATGATGCCAAGGAGCTGAATGGCTGGCAAAGCTGGAAAAAACTCGTATATACAAGCAAGGATTTTCGCCCGAGCCTCTTAACATTAAATGGTCATTCGTTTTGATATCCCGTTTTTGCTATCGCTTCTGCTAAATAAGCCTCTTCTATAATCCAGAAATCATTTATTCCGCTCTCATTTTTCCTGTTTTTTAGCATGAAAAGGGGTATAAAGCATAATAATGTCGCTATCCCGGCAATCATGAAGTCGTCGCTTATAGCCGAGACTAAAGCCTGGTTTTCGGCGCTGCGGAATATCGACAGGCGTGAAATTTCAATAGATTCCTGTTCTTTCCTGCCTGAAAACTGTTCTATGACGGTTTTGCCGGTGAAAACCGATTGCTGGAAAGCAGGAGAATTCCTGTTTATCGACTGGATATAATTCGTCGAATGGATTATCGTCTGGCCTGTGAGGATAGTGCCCAGTATAGCGATCCCGAAGCTTCCGCCGATCTGCCGTATCACATTGAAGAGGCCTGACGCCTGGGCGTAATTCCTGCTTTCCATATCGGCCATTGCTAATTTTGTCAGCGGGGCGATTATCATTCCCAGGCCTATGCCGCGCGGTATAAGGGGGAACATTATCTGGAATCTGCTTGAATCGAGAGAGAGGAATTTCTGCATATAAAAACTTATTACCAGGAGGGCTATGCCCAGGGAAACGGAAATCTTGGGATTATACCGGTCGGACAGTGCGCCTGAAACGGGGGACATTACAGCCATCATTATTCCGTACGGGATAAAGACTAACCCTGCCTGGAATGCCGTGTATCCCATAGAATTCTGCAGATAGAGAGGGAGAAGGAATGTGCTGCCGAACATCGCGATGCCGTAAATGAAGAAAACCAAACTGGCCATCGATAAATTCAAATTTTTCAAAAGCCTCAGATTAATAATCGGGAATTCGATCCGGAGATCTATATACAGGAAAATTACAAAACTTATCGCTGCAAGCGTATAGCAGGTTATCATGAGGTTCGAATGCCATCCGTCCGTGTTCCATGAGGAATTGCCGCAGGCAAGCGCAAGCAGGAGGGATGTCAGGCATACGGTTATCGAGACGGCGCCCCCGAAATCGAACCGGCTGGCATCGCCGGACCTGTATTCCTTTAGAATTATAACGCTGGCTGCCAGACCTATCAGGCCGATAGGGATGTTGATAAAAAACATCATGTGCCAGCTGAAATTATCTATTATATATCCGCCTATCACCGGGCCGAAAGATACCGAGGCTGCCGAAGCGATGCCCCAGAAACCGAGGGCCATGCCCCGTTTCCCGGGAGGAAAAGTCATTGTTATGATCGCCATTCCGACAGGCATGATGAGGCCTCCGCCTATCCCCTGGATAACACGGAAGACGATAAGCGAAGTTTCGTTCCATGCCAGGCCGCAGACAAGTGACCCGAAAGTAAATAACCCGAGGGCTGAAAAATAACTTCTCTTGTATCCGAAATGGTCGGCGATCCAGCCGGAAGCCGGGAGCATTACGGCCATGGCAAGCATATAGGCTGTTATGACCCATTCGATTTTGTCGACGCTCGAGCCGAATGTATTCATGATGCTGGTAATCCCCACATTGACGATGGAGGAGTTCACGCCTGCTAAAAATGTTCCTAACATTACCGTAAAGAGCACAAGCCACCGGTGGGAAATATGATCATGGTTGGCGCGGGGCAGGAGCCTTCTATCGCTTTTGAAAAGGGGGTGTTTTACCGGCATAAATTTATTTAAACCTGCAGGATAGATGTCATAGCAATTATTATTTAAAAATCTATACTAATTTCGAAGTCAATATAGTCAAAAGATGCTTTAATTGTTCCAGATCGTTTTCGCTGAATATGGAGTCGATTTCTTCGTTATTCCGGTTTATTACGGCCAGGGCTTTGCCATATAGAACCTGTCCCTGTTCCGTGGGATAAAGGAGGAATTCCCGCCTGTCGCTGTGAGAGATTTCTCTTTGCACAAGTTTCTTCTTTTCGAGTATATTGAGGATCCGTGTGACAACCGCCCTGTCCTTCAGCGAGCTTGCGGCTAACTCTTTTTGATTGCATCCCTCTTTTGTGCATACCCTGCTGAGTATGCTCCATTGTTCGGTTGAAATGCCGCAATCTTTAAGCTTGTTCTGGAGCCTGTTCCTCATCAGGTATCTTGCTTTGTAATTGAGCCACACGACGGTTTCATTGGAATTGTTCTGCATAAATTTCCATTTGTTTTCTATCTGAATTGATTATAAAATATATTAGTTGCTATGTCAATTATTATAACGCCTGCCCGGCTGACGCGAAGCTATGAATGCCACGGCCGGCACCGTCACTATTACAGCGATGCTTCCCGTCAAAGCTTCAATCGCTTCCATGACAATAAAATTCGAATTGAGGATCTGCGTATAGGAATGCTCTATTGAATAGATCAGGATCAGAGTTGTAAGCGACGCGCCGGTGAAGGCAAGGATCAGAGTGTTTGCCATGGTGCCCATCATATCGATCCCGACGTTCATGCCGGAGGCGAAGAGGCCTGTGCGGCTAATTCCGGGGTTTGTCGAGCGGACCTCGCTGATAGCCGAAGATACGGATATCGCTATATCCATGACCGCGCCGAGCGAGGCGATAAGGACCGATGCAAAGAAGAGTTCACCTGTTTTCATGCCTGTCAGGCCGGTGACAGAGAGAAGGCTGTCCGCTTCGGCAGACGTGCTGCCCGAAACCATTGTGAGATCCTGGAAAACAAGGGCCAGGACGGCTGAAACCGCAAGGCCTGAAATTGTCCCCAGGATCGCAGATATTGTCTTGGCATTCAAACCGTCAAGCAGGATAAAAGATCCTAAAGCGGCCAGGGAAGTTATAAGAACGGCAGCCATAGCAGGTGAAAAACCACGGTAAATCATCGGGATAAATATAAAAATGACACCCGTGAAAGTAAAAGCGATCCCTAAAAGCGACCGGAACCCCCGCCATCCCCCCGCTATGCAAAGCAGGATGACAAAAATAAAAGCGAGAAGATAGAGGGCAGGCCCCCTGTCGATACTGAAAACATTCACATTTAAAAACTTATTATTGCTGAAATCAAGGCGCAGGATTATTCCGTTCCCAGGCCTGAGGAGGTAATTGGACTGGGGGTTGAGGTAGTTCCTTATTTGAAGGTTTGTCCCTGTTCTCCCGCCTGAGAGGATCCTGACAGTTATGTCCTGGAAGCCCTGGAAAAGCCCGCTGTGCTCCGAGTCAGGGCTCACGGTTTGCAAGTCTACACTTATAACGACTCCTTTTTCGAAAGTGACAGGCGCTTCTTTGCCGGTAGAACCGCCGGAAGAGGAGCCTGACATGCAGTTTGAAAAAATGACGGCTCCGGCAATATAAATAAATAATGCCGGAACCGTTAAAGATAATCTGATGATATTTTTCATTTTCATATTGGATTTTTTACGGCCGGGCGTGCAAAAAGAGCGCTTATATAAGCAACCGCCGGAACCGTCAGGATGACAGCTATGCAACCTGTCAGCGTCTCGATTATATCTACTGCTATCGTGTCCGAATTCAGTATCCGCAGCCAGGAATTGCCGAGGGCGTATAAGAGTATGAGGGCGTTCAGGGATGTCCCCGTGAAAGCGAGTATCAGTGTATTGGTCATCATGCCTGTAATATCTTTTCCGATATTTATGCCTGAGGCAAAAAGCTCCGCCCGGCTTAAACCGGGATCGGCCGCGGCAACCTCGCTGACCGATGAAGCCACGGATATCGCTATATCCATTACGGCCCCGAGAGAGGCTATCAGAACCGCCGCGAAAAGCAGCTCCCCCATTTTCATTCCCGTCTGGTCCGAGATCTGCAGCATGTAATCGGAATCTCCGGTGGTGAAACCTGAAACCATCGCCAGCTGCTTGAAAATTAAAACTATAAAGGCCGAAACGGCAAGACCCGCAATCGAACCGAGGATGGCCGCGATCGTCTTGGCCTTAAAGCCGTCTAACAATATCAGTGAAACAGCGGATGTCGCCGACGTCACTAGAACTGCCGCGAACACGGGCGAATACCCGCGGTAAAGCATGGGGATAAAAATAAAAACAATGCCTGTAAATGTGCAAATTATACCTGAAATGGACCGCAGTCCTCTCATACCCCCAATTATGCAGAGAAGGGTGAAAAAAAGAAGGGCCAGCCCGTACAGGGCCGGCCCTCTGTCGATGCTAAATAATGTGACATTATAATCTTTGATCCCGTCAAAATCGACGCGGACAATTATTTCATCACCGGCTTTAAGACGAAAATTTGATGAATAGTTCAGGAAATTTTTCATTTCAAGTTCAGTTCCAGATTTCTCGCCAGTCAAAATCTGAATATAAAGATCCTGCCTGCCGGTAATCATTCCTTTTCCAGTATCGGGGTTCAGGGTTTCACCCTTTATTTCAAGTACACGGGCTTTCTCGTATTCCACATGCGCTCCGCCGGACGATCTGAACAGTGAGTAAATTATAGTATGGCTTGAAAACCAGAGAGCTGCTGCGATATATGCGCCCAGGGCAATCACCGTGAAAACCCGCCCGTAGAAAACTTTCACGCCCGGTACCTTCCTTTAATCAATTTTTGGTTATGGTATACTGATCAATAAGCGCCATTGTGTCGACCCTGTAAACAGTCATCGTAAAAGTGCCGCCATTGATTGAAAAATAAGTGAAAGAAGGGACATTTCCCTGCCACCTGTACGCGCTGTATGTTTCGTTGGTTGTGTCGATGAACTGGTAATACTTGCTGCCGCTTCCTGAATTTAAAGTCAGATAGAGGATGCCCGTCGGGTTGTTGACTGTGGTTGCATTGCTTGATGAAGTCGGCGTACCTCCCAGCATCTGGTAGCTCCTCGTATAGGAATGATCGTGGCCTGAAATAACCACATCGATCCCGTTGTTTTCAAAAACCGGCGGATAAGCGCTTCTCCTTGCAATAATATCCGTATCATTCATGTGGGTCGCTTCGCTGTAAAGTGAATGGTGGAAACTCACTATGCGCCATTTTGCGTTAGGGTAGGCCGCGACCGCTGCCGCTATGAACGTCCCGTGGGTTGTGACGCTTTCAGTATTGCTGTTCAGTATTATGAAGAGCGTATTTCCATAAACGAACCTGTAATCGCCGTCATTGCCGAAGGATATCCCGCAGGATGCAGACAGGTTGGCAACGTTGTAATGATAACCGTAATACTGGCCCATCGAGAAATCATGGTTCCCGTTGACCGTAGCCACAGGTATGCCGGACAGCTGCGAGGGGCTGAAGTACCCCTGGTACTGGGCATCCTGGTTTGTTATCAGGGCGGTGTCATTGACTTCGTCACCGGCATTGAGGATGAAGCTGGCATTAGGATACATAGATGTGGCTGCCTTGACGGAATTTACCCAGCCTGCTGTATCTGAGGCGTTATTGGCGCCGGCGCCGATCTGGGGGTCGCCGTAAGCTATAAAACCGAAACTGCTCTGGCTCTTCGTGTGGATAGTATAGGCCGGGCTCCAGTTGTTCCCGTCGCCAACGCGGTAAACATAGGCGGTCGAATCGGATAGGCCTGTAACCGTGACCTTGTTGGCTATAAAACCTGTCGTGACGGCGAAAGTGCTGTTCGTCGTGGCTACGACAGCGCTCTGGGTGCCCGTAAAGGTTGTTGCGGCAGACACGGGAAATGTATTTCCGCTCTGGGCTGAAGCAGGCGCGATCTCTACCATGGCGGAACCTGAAGTATTGGTCAGCCAATTGAAATTAAGCTGGCTGCCATCGCTGCCCGGGGAGACATTAAGGCAATAAGCAAGGGGTACTGCCGGCGGCACTGCCGGCGAACTGCTATTGTTTCCGGAGCCTCCGCCGGAACCCGGCGCTGCGCTGCATCCGATGACAGCGGTCATTACCGCGGCAAAAAGTAAAACGGACGCCGAAGGCACAATTACTGATAGGATTTTCCTCGACATAGTTCTCCTCCTCCATAAAATTTTTATGGAGTAGCTTAAGAGATAATTGTTACGGTTTTATGAATAAAATATTAATTTCATGTTATTTTGCATGCATTGGGGAAACACGATATACCTGAGTTGTTACCCGAATCCCCTAAGCCGGGAAACATGTCAAATGGGCATAGACAAAATAATAATTAAAAAAATTTCAGAAATATTTCAGGCCTTTTATATCCTTTCAGTGATAAAATTAATAAATTATAATGCCGGAGTTTTTTAAGGGAGTCATATGGTATTTCATAAATATAATCATCTGAAAATTCTCCTGATAGAAGACAACAGGGGGGATCAGCTTTTAATCGGAAAAATGCTGACGGATTCAGGTTTGACAGAACCGCCGGAAGCCGTATCATACCTCGATGACGGCTTGAAGCTTCTTCAATCTAAAAAATACGATGTTATTCTTTTAGACCTTTCCCTGCCGGACGCCGAGGGAGTGAAAACATTCGACAGGATTACATCGAAATATCCCGAACTAACGATAATAATACTGACAGGGTCGGATGATGAATCTGTATGGATGGAAGCGCTCTCCCATGGAGCCCAGGATTACCTGGTCAAGGGCAAATTCGACAGGGAGCTCCTGATGAGGACGATATATTATTCTTTTGAAAGAAAGGAGATTCAGACGCACCTTCAAAAGGTTATTGAAGAAAAAGATTACCTGATGAAGGAAATACACCACCGCGTCAAAAACAACCTGCAGATCATCTCCAGTATAATAAGCGTGCAGGCGAGCCAGGAAAAAGACGGTTCCTGCAGGAATGCCCTGACGGATATTCAAAACAGGGTGTTTGCCATAGCCCACCTTCATGAAAAACTCCAGGAAGCCGAAAACCATACGATTATAGATATAAAAGAATATATTTCCGGCCTGGCCGGCGAGCTTTCACAGACCTATCAGCTTGATGAGAAGAAAATAAACATTACGTTTCAAATGGAAAACGTATTGATCGATGCGAAAACCGCCGTCGCATGCGGACTCATTATGAATGAAATACTTACCAACGCTGTTAAATATGCCTTTCCCGGCGGCCGCCCGGGCAATATTTATATCGGTTTCAAGCATGAGGGCGGCAAATACAGTTATTCCATCCGTGATGACGGCGTCGGGCTTCCGGAGGATTACGACCATGGCAGAACCGGTTCACTGGGCCTGCTGCTGATCAGGTCCCTTGTCGGCAGCAGCAGAGGGACGCTTGAAATAACCACGGGAACCGGTACTGAGTTCAAAATTATTTTACCGGTTCTTCCGGATAATGGAGAAAGGAATGAAAAATGAGCTGATCTTATACAGGAAGGTTTTCGAAAACCTGCTCAACGGCATTGCATACTGCAAAATTATTCGTGACAGGAAAGGCAGACCCTCCGATTTTAAATATATCATGGTCAACAGGGCATTCGAAACAATAACCGGCCTTGAAAACCCGGCGGGTAAAAATGTGTCGGAACTGATACCGGGCATCAGGGAAACAAACCCGGAGCTGCTTGAAATTTACTCCCGATGCGCTGAAACCGGAAAACCGGAGACCTTTGAAACCTATATCGAATCCTTGAAAATCTGGTTTCATATATTGGTTTCCTCACCCCAGAAAGGTTATTTCACGGCAATTTTCGAAAATATCACAGAACGTAAAAAAACCGAAGAGATCATTTCAAGGTATGAACTGCTTGAAAAGAACAGCAAAGACCTGATCTTTTTCATAAGGAAGGACGATTGCAGGATCCTCGAAGTCAACGATGCCGCCCTGAAAGAGTACGGCTACAGCAGGGATGAATTTCTAAAATTGTACCTTTACGATCTCCGCATCGAAAGCGAACGTGATTTAAACGGCGCGCAAATGAAGGAGGCCGACCTCCATGGAATAGTCTTCGAAACTATTCACAGGAGAAAAGACGGGACGTCATTCCCCGTGGAAGTGAGCATCAAAGGCGCCGGTCCGGGGGGGAACCGTATCCTGATAGATATCGTGAGGAATAACACGGAGCGCAGGAAAGCCGAAGAAGCTCTTCAGGCAAGCGAGGAAAAATACAGGACGCTTTTTGAAGCGATGACGGAGGGATTCTCCCTCGATGAGATCATTTTCGATGAAAATGGAAAACCATGCGATTTCCGGTATTTAATGGTCAATCCGGCATTCGAGTACCAGACGGGATTCAAGGCGGATAATATAGCCGGCAGGACGGTACTGGAGCTTGATCCCGAAGCCGGGCCTGCATGGTTTGAAAAGTTCGGCAGGGTGGCGATTTCAGGGGAACCCGCGGAATTCGAAGAGGTTTTCGGACCCCTGGGCAGGTGGTTCCATATCAACGTTTTCCCGGCAGGGGGAAATAAATTTGCCGCTATATATACTAATATCACCCAGAGGAAATTATTTGAAGATGAAATAAAAAGGTCGAACAGGGATCTCGAGCAATTCGCGTATGTCGCTTCCCATGATCTCCAGGAGCCCCTCCGGATGGTGTCAAGCTATACCCAGCTTTTATCCGGACATTACAGGGGAAAGCTGGACCCCGAAGCGGATGAATACATGCGTTTTATAATAGACGGGGCAAAGCATATGCAGGGGCTGATAAACGATCTTCTCGCTTACGCGAGGGTAAATCCGCACAGCATGAGCATCACCAGAGTAGACAGCGCCAGGATCATGGAAAAGGTAAAGACAAACTGCTCGGTTATTCTGGAAGAGACAGGCTGTAATATTGAATTTGAAAACATGCCCGTTGTCAGCTACGACCCCACCCAGTTATACCAGCTCTTCCAGAATTTTCTGTCGAACGCGTTAAAATTCCATGGAAAGGAAAAACCCCGGGTCCGTTTCTCGGCTGTCCATAAGAACAGCGAGTGGGTGTTTTCAATAACGGATAATGGAATAGGGATAGATCCGAAATTTTTCGATAAAATATTCGTCATTTTCAAGCGCCTCCATACCAGGGAAGAATACGACGGGACCGGAATAGGGCTTGCCATTTGCAAGAAAATTATTGAAGGGCACGGGGGAAGGATCTGGGTGGAATCGAGCGCCGGGAAAGGGTCGACTTTTTATTTTACCATACCCGACAATCTGGAGGCCATAAGTGGGAAAGTTTGCAGCTGATCCGGTCATCGTGCTGGTCGTCGATGACAATCCGGGGGATGTCAATCTGATCCGGGAAGCATTCAAACGCAATAAATTATTGAACATTATCGAAGTTGTAAACGAAGGCGAAAAGGCCATAGAATATCTGAAAAAAACTGGGCCCTATAACAACGCAATAAGGCCGGATTTGATACTTCTCGATCTGAACATGCCGGGAAAAGACGGAAGGGAAGTTCTTTCGGAAATAAAAAGCGATCCTGACTTTCAGGCGATACCGGTAATTGTGCTGACATCATCGACATCGGATGAGGATATTGTGAAAGCCTACTTTCTTCATGCAAACTGCTATATCAAGAAACCTGACGATTTTGACGGTCTTTTCGAGGTTATAAAATCGATCGAGTATTTCTGGCTGGGCATAGTTAAACTGCCATAAAAAGGGCCTCTTACGAATTATCTGCAGAGTAAGACGCACCCCGGATAGTAGAAGGCAAGTATCCATGGGTATTTTTTGCCTCTCAAAGACAGGCCCCTGGCTCCCCACTGGCACATGCCGGAATGATGGCCGAAGCCCGAGCCTTCGAATTCATAAAAAGATCCTCTTTTCTTTACTGTGAACATGTAGCTCAGAGGCCCTTTAGCGCCATGAGTATTTTTATGGATCAGGTCTAAGAAACTGCAGGCTGTAAACAAGGCAGTTCTGCCGGATACGACCAGGACGCCGCTTACCCAGCCGTTTTTACCGGTAATGAGGCTCATCGAATTTACGCCTCTTATACCCGCGGCTCTTTCAATGTCCGCGGTGTCAAGTTCGGCCTTCCAGTGAAAGTAAGGGGATCCCGAACAATTTGTTTCGCCGTCCGTGCAGTCCATTTTAGCCTCTTTAATGCCGGGATAAAACCCCCCGGGAAGTCCTCTTTTAATATCGAAGGGAAGGAGAGTTCCTCCGCATGTCGAGTGAAAGAATGGATAAATGATCCTGTTCTTGTAAGTCAGGACTATACCTCGCGTCTGGGCCACCGCCGCGGCAGCGTCCCGGGATTCGTAATCGGAGCCCCTGTATGCCTGGAACTCGCCGGGAAGATCGCTGGGCTCCTTCTTTTCACGAAGCAGGTAATAAAGAAGCGACCTGGATACGACAGCCTGGGCTTTTTTCGCCTCGGCGGGGAATCTCCCGTCCATCTCGCTTCCTACGACTGAACAGAGATAATCGTCTTCACTCACCATGTTGATTATATGAAACCTGCCGTCTTTAACTCTGACCGTGAGGCTGCCCCGGTATTTTTTTACAGGGATGTCGGAATAGATGCAGAGAACTTCCGAAGAACCGGCCGGAGCCACCATGATTTCCCCGCATATTAAATTGCTTATGCTGATAACTATGCTTCCTTTCAGCTGCTTCTGTCCCGCACATTTAATAATGACACCCCCGGGAGATGATATTTTAACAAAGGGGCGTTTATCAAAAATTTTCAGGTTTACTGATATCAGGGGGCCTGATGAACCGCAGGAGCTTATTAAGAAAAACGCTATACTAAAAAGGATCGGAAGCTTCATAAGGCCTTCTTAAGGACTTTTATGGTTACGCTGCAGCTCCTGCCCATCGAATCTACTGCCGTCAGTTTTGTCTCCCCCGGGACCGGAGTATAGAAGACGGTCTCATCCGGCCCTGCGTTGGTTAAAAGCCTTTTCCCTTCGAACCAGAAAAGGGAGCATGCGTCCTGCGCGGCAATAGCCTTGAGCGGGATCTTCTGGTTTTCCAGGCTTTCAGAGGAGTTCAGGATAAAAACAGCTCCATCCTTTATGCTCATTATTACCGGCCTGTCCTTCGCATAGCTCCGGCATTCCGGGTCACGGGTTTCCGGGTCTCTCGGCGGAAGAGGATTTATCTTTTTTCCGGTGGAACGGAGGAAGGATGCTATCTCCGGGGGCCATTTTTCAACCGTTACCTGAGAGTACAATCCGGCGTTTGTGCCCATGCCGCCCGGTAAAACTTCCATATTGTCGCTTTTTCTTATCCATATCTTTTTATGAACGCTGCATTCCTGTTCGCTTGAAACTCCCGGGATATAATAATCGGCATTGGTTAGAGGGCAGTCAGGAGAAGCTTTTTCGCCGCTGAGCGCGCAGACGTTTCTCTTTTCGACGCCTTCGGGCTTCGCGAACCAGCTGTCGGAATCCCTGGTGAGATAATCCATTATTTCTATCATGACAGGGGCGGCAATGTCCGCGCCTACCAAGGACGGGGATCCGGCTCCGCTGACATTACCCATCCATACGCCGACTGTAAAGTCAGGGTTGTAGCCTATGCACCAGGCGTCTCTCTGGCCGAAGGAAGTTCCGGTTTTCAATGCGATTTTAGCGAGGTGGGGTGCGAATTCCCAGGAATAGGGCATATCGGGCCTGTGATATGAAGAGAGCATTTCAGAAACTATGTAGCAGGCCCTCGGATCGAGGATGCTTTTTCCCCCTGATGCATATGCGTCCCGGCTGTCCATCTCGAACTTCAGGGGATAGAGTTTCCCGCCCGTTGCCAGGGCGCTGTAAAGAGCCGTGATTTCTTCAAGGCTTACAGGGAAACCTCCTATCGCGAGAGTCAGTCCCGCTCTGCCGATGGCCTTGCGCCTCTCTTCGGGAAATATTTCCGAAAGCATGCCTGAGAGTCCCCTGTCATGAAGAGATTCTTCAAGGCGGATAGCGGGAATGTTCAGCGAACTGAGCAGGGCGAATTCGGCGCTGACAGGTCCGTTTACCGTCCTGTCGTAATTCACCGGTGAAAACCTGTCTTCATATATTTTAGGAATATCGAGGAGCAGCTTTGCAGGGGTTATAAGGCCGCAGCCTATCGCCCTGGCGTATATAAAAGGCTTCAAAGCCGAACCGGGCGACCTGAGAATTGAGGCTCCGTTGACCTGCCCATGAATTCCATCGTCGGAAAAATCGGGAGAACCCGCGTATGAGAGCACCTCGTGGGTCCTGTTATTGAGCACTATGATCGCTCCGCCGGATATGCCTTTTTTTTCATCCTCCCTGTGATATTTTTGAAGCGCCGATTCGCAGATATCCTGGATATTAAGATCGATTGTCAGGACGCGGAGCCGGAGGCTGCCCGGGAGATTAATTATTTCTTCTATAAGATGAGGGCACCTGAAAGGGTTTATGTAATGAAAGCCCTGAGAGGCGATCCAGCCGGTATCAGCATGGCCGGGCAGGCCGCTGCGGCCCGAAATCCTTTTTGAAACCCTGAGCACAAGGCTCGCCGGGTCTTTATTTTTATCGGGCCTGTTCAGGTTGGGATCCCTGGGGATGCCTATCAGGAGAAGCGCTTCGGAATAGCTCAGGGATAGCGCCGGCTTGCCGTAATAAAAAAAGGACGCTGCTCCGACACCCTCTATATTGCCGCCCATAGGGATCATATTAAGGTAAATTTCCAGCAGCCTTGTTTTGGAATAAGTCATTTCAAGCTGAAACGCGGCGAGGACTTCATGTAATTTTGACAGGAAAGTCCTCGGCCTGTTATAAAGCATCCGGGCTATCTGCATCGGGATTGTGGAAGCTCCCGACCTTATGCGGCCCGCAAAAACATTGAGGAGGGCCGCCCTGCACACTGATAAGGGATTGACTCCCGGATGAATGAAAAAGAACCTGTCCTCGTATTCGAGCATCCCCTTCACCATGTAGGGAGAAATCTCCCGCAGGGGAAGTTTTATCCTGTACATGCCGCGTTTTGTCAGCGTGATCCTGAGCACCTTGCCGTTCCTGTCGGTGAAAACAGTCGAGTAATCCTTTTCCAGCCTGTCTTCAGGAAGCGGGAAAAGCACATTTATCAGAGAGAGGACTGTGATTATCAGAGCAAAAAAGAGCAGCAGCCTCCTTGAAAAGCGGCAGGTTTTATTGATGAATGCCGGTAACATTGAGCCTTCCCTGGTTTTTCCCGGCAGCCCTGGTGTCGGGATCATACATGGCTTCGGCGTAAATCAGGGGGATTATATATTCGCCGGGTGTTACAGCCCTTACGGTATATGAATACTGAAATTCCCCGTTAACGGGACCGGTAAAGAGCAATATCCTGTCGTCCCTTATATCCTCATAGGCGCCCTGCCAGTTATACCGCGGAGTCCAGTTAAGCTGCCCTCTCGAATTGAGCCTCGGGTTTTCTATTTCAAACCCGCCGGGGAGAAGGTCCTCGATAACAAGGTTGTCCTGGCTTTTCAGGGTCTTCAGGGTAATCGTAGCGACGGCAAGATCTCCCTGCGCCATGCTTGAAAGATTCAGGGGTTTGCCGGATCTGTCGAAGTATTCCCTCCGGATCTCTATGCCGCTTGAAACAGGACCGGTCTGGGGCTGCCTGGGGGTGCCTTCGATGAACATATTATAAAAAAGAGGCGCACCCGAGCGGTTCCTGATACCGACTGTTTTTCCGCTGAGTTCCGGATCGCTGTAAACGTTCCGGCTGTTTTTAAAATCGGCCGCAAGATTACCGTTAATGTATAAAGCGGCGTCGGCATTTCCGGCCCGGGTGTTATCGAATGCCCCCGCAAGGGCGATAAGAGCCAATCCGTTGTCATGGGTGGTGCCGAAATTGCCGTTCCTGGCGGACTTTTCAAGCGCGGCAGCTATGCCTTCGACTCTCGGATCGGTCCTGTTGATCCTGCATAGCGCCTCGAGATAAATTGAAAGCCGCATGACAGGAGAATCGTAGTCCCCGCCGAGCACGCGAGGGAAATACTCTACTGCAAACGATGAAGGAAGAACCGCTGCCGCGGTTTGCGTGTCGCCGGAAAGCGCGTAGCCCGAAGCTAACCGGCACCTGTCGGCATAATTCATGTCCTTGAGCATGTTCAAGCGCAGGTATTCCATGGCTTCCCTGTCGGGTTTTCCCGTCAGCGCCAGCAGGTAAAGTCTATAAGGGTCGGCATCCCCGCTGTCAGACGCGGTACGCCTGTCGAGACGTTTTTTAGCGGCAGGACTGCTTCCTTCGATTATACCGTCGCAGGCGTCGAGCACTTTCTGGTCCACGTCATAGCCATGCCTGGAAGCTTCGATCAGGAAATTGCAGACATACAATGAATTGTAATGGCTGTAGACCGTACCTCCCGGCCAGATCGAAAATTCCCCGGCCGGCAGAAGCATGCCCTGAAGCTTTTTTACGGCCTCCTGGACGAAATATCCGGCGTTTATGGACTCCCCCTTGAAACAGCCTGTCAGATCAGCCAGGTCTTTATAATAAATAAGGGGGAAAGCTGAAGATACTGTCTGCTCCGAACATCCGTACGGATAACCGATAAGGTATTCCATAGCCCCTAAAAATTTTGTAATTTCGATGGGAGACGCCGTAAAACGCACCCTTTGCCCGAATTTATAATATCCTGCCGGGACATCGACTTTTACTTCCCCTCCGGGGCCGATTTCCCCGTAGCGCGTGATCGTTTCTATAGCCCTTGCAGGCCGCACGGCGAGTTCGGCGGTGTTTGATGTGATGATATCATCCGATATGGCTTCAAACCTGAATAAAGCCTTTCCCGCGTCGTCGATCGCCCTCGCTTTAAAGTAAATTACCCTCTGCCCCGACTGCTCTAAAAAGACGTCCTGGAAAGATCTGCCCATGACAGTCACGGGCCCCTCCACATTGAGGCTTACCCTGATAAGGGCCTTTTTCCCCGTCTGGTTGTAAACCTGCACGGGCAGCTCTATGGAATCTCCCGGAGCCATTATCCTGGGAAGGGAGTAGCTGAGCACTATCGGGTCGGATACGGTAACATATTTCGATGCCGATCCGAACCTGTCTCCGTCAGCGGATAAGGCCATCAGCCTGAGCCTTCCGTTAAACTGGGGCAGGTTGAAATGGTAATTTACAATCCCGTCCTGGCCGGGCTTCAGTATCCCGGAGTATAAGGAGACCGATCTGACCCTTTTCGCGGCGACAGGGTTGATATGCCTGAGCTTCATGTCATAGTTGGCCTCATCCCCGCCTATAGCTTCCCTGACTGCCTTAATATCGGGGAGAACTGAGTCGAAGATCGAATACAGGCTCGTGCCAAGAGCCTTTTTATCGTAAAAATAGGCAAACGGGTCGGGGGTCTTGAACTCCGTGATCTGCAGGATACCCTCGTCGACAGCGGCTATGACCACGCCGCAGTTCCCGGTGGAATCTCCAACCCTGACTTTGACGTCAACACCGTTGCCGGAGCGCGCAGTATCGCTTGAAATTATATTTACCGCCATTTTTTTATTGCCCGGCTCTATATTGAGAGTCTTTATCCCGAGGGCGCTCATCGGAAGTTTTATAAGACCGGGATCGGGTTTCCTGATAACATATGCGACGACATAAGCGTTGGGAACATAACCGGCGGGGATGGTAAAATGTACTGTCGCTTTATTATCGGTCAGGTCTGTCACACACGAATAAAGGACTTTTTCCCTTTCTATCGAGAAGAAAAGTTTTCCGGGTATGGAAGACCTGACTGTTGCCGCAGCGTTATCCCCGATATTATATCTGTCTTTGTTCATTGTAATTGTGAGGTTTTCAGGCTGCGTCATGTCGCTGGTTTCGATCCCGGGCCCCTCGACATAAACCTGGGCGCTTGAGCGCATTGTGTCGTCATTTCCAAGGTATACCACGTAATTGCCTGGGGTTTTCGGTATGAATTTATAATCCCTGATCTTATTTATACCGATAGTTTCGTGGGCGAACAGCTCCTCGTAAGGCTGGCTGCCGTAATCGGTTTTTCCCCCGTACTGCCTGAATATTGAATAATATACGATATGCTTGATAACTATGGATATATTGGAAACATTCCGCCCGGCGCCCATGGCGTCTACCGCGGCCAGGGATATTGAAACCGGTTCATTTATGTTATAAGAGTCCCTGCCTGCAATTTTAATCCCGAAATAGACGGGGTAACGGTCTACCGAAACTGTTTTCATCGTATTGACGGGCCTGCCGCCCTCGTCATATACCTCGGAGTAAATCTGGGCATAAAGGGCGGAAGAAGGCATTACGGATTCGGGAATTTTCAGTTCATATTCTTTTTCACCCCTGGCGTCTAATTTATCCTCTCCCAGGTCGAATGTTTCGCCGTCATATTTCCTTTCAGGATCGGAAAAGCTGTAGTCCTTGAACTGCGGAGCGGAAAATTCCCTGGGCACAAACCTGACCTGTGTTTTGACGCGGTTTCCGGCGGCGGGTGGGCCGAAAAGCTGGAGGCCTTTTACGCTGAAGCTGAGGGGTTCGAAATAATTCGTATGAGAGTCCCCGGCCTTAATATTTACCTCGATTTTATCCGGTATGAATTCCTCCACCTTCAATTCCGTGCTGCCGATGATAATGTCTTCACCTATTTTAAGCGATGCCTGGTAATTGCCCGTCCTCGCATATGCGGGGAAAGGGACTTCGAAAGAGAGAATGCCGTTTACAGGGACTTTTTTATTATAAAGCCCCAATCTCCTGTCCTGGGGGTCTTTCACTTCGAGGCTCACTTCAAGGCCTGCGGGCAGGGACAGATCGCCATTCCTCACAATGGCGCTTATATAGGCTTTATCGCCGGGGCGGTAGAGACCCCTCTCCGGCGTAATAAAAGCCTGCAGCTCGTTTCCTGCCGGAGGCGTTCTGCCGCCCACGCTGAACCTTGACTGGTCCTTAAGGGAATTATCGAATTCGAGGTATGAAAAATCGCCGTTCTTCTCGGCTATGATGATACTCGGCCTGAATTTTTCTTCCCCGCCCTGCATCCAGTTTTCAAAAACAGCCTGCCCGTCTGCGCCGGTTTTAACGGACGATATGGCCTGGTTATCTGAGCTGACAAGGGTCACATCAGCATCCGCTACCGGCTCCAGACCCATGATGGAATATATATTTACAATAAGGTCCTTTCCGGAGTGCTTCGCGAATATTCCAAGGTCTGTGCATAAAACCACTTTCGACTTGCTGCCCGGGTTATAATCGGTCGTATCCTCATCGCCGGCTTTCGGGTCGGAGAGGGTTATCCTGTAAAGACCCTTGAATGCCATATTATGAAATTTATATAAATTTATATAATGGAGCACATTTTCATTCAAATTCCCGCCTTCGACATCGTAAGTTTTATACAGAATGGGTTTCACATATTCATTGTCGCCGGGGTTTTTCAGAAAATAAACGAGGTTATTCCGGTAGATCTTGTCAACTTTAACCCGGAAGCTGTCGAGATTGACAGTGGAAAGTTCGATATTCATGCTTCCTTCGGAAGGAAGCACGTTTCCGCCCGAAGAGAATCCGACATCCGGCTTTAAATCCTGGATAACGAGACTGTACCGGAAATCTTCGGGCAGGAACAGCCCTCCATCTGAAGTCATTCCCTTCATGGCCGTGATCTCATATTCGGTTCCGGGTTTAAAATCGGCTTTCAGAACTGCGTAGCAGTACTCCGTTTCGACTGTAAACGGGGCAGGCGATCCGTTAGCGCTTTTGATAAGGACCTTCTGTCTTATCTGGTCCGCCGAAACCGGCCTGTTGAAGAGCATTACCATGTAAGTGTTCCCTGAAACAGGCCATGATTTTGCATCCATAACCTTGAGATTTTCTTTTTCCGGGAGAACCAGCGCTTCTGAATAATCCCTCGTGAGAGTTTTACCCCCCCTGGCGCATTGCGTTTCATGGCGCACTTTCAAAACAATATTCTGGAGGGAGTCCTTTTTCTTGAACTGGTCGGATTTTATATAAAAACGCGTCGGTATGCCGGAGGCTTCTATTGTGAAATTCACATCCTTATTATCAATAATCATAGATATGTTGTTTTTGAGCATATCGATATCCACCGGAGTGTTGAAATTTATCTCTCCTACAATCTCCTTTTCCTCGTTATCGGCGACATCGTAATTAAAAAACACCCTCATATCCGTAACTTCGAATTTGAAAGTCGAGAATGCGAAATCCTTGCCTAATATAATCCTGCCTTTTTTGTAAAGCAGGCCGCCCGGACTGAAAACGACATGGTATTCCGTCGACGGATTTAACTCTTCTTCGGGCGTGAAAATAAAAGAAGTCCCGTCCTCGAAGCGCCATGTCCCTTTGATTTCCGGCTTTATTGAAAGGATTCCGGAAGACGGCTTTATAAAGAAAACGCCCGCTACCTGGCTGACGTTGGAATAACCCGTGAGGTTGGTCTCAATGAGGGTTTCAACCGCCGAATTAGTGATAGATACGCTCTCTGAAAGGTTCAGACGCACCGATGTCCTGAGCCCGAAGGGTGCCGGCTGCGAGTCCGAGGGGGAATAATCTTTGACGGTTACGGCAAAAACGGACAGGAAAACCCGGATTAAAACAATTATCAGCACCACGGCAAAAACGGCCGCAGCCGCTGTTGCCAGGTATTTTGATTTTAAAATGTTTTTAATGCTTCCAGGAATCTTTGCTGCATGCATGGATATCGAGGATAGGATCTGTTTCAATATCAATGAGCTTTTTCCCGGCTTATCAGGTTCCGGTGGCAGGTTATCCTTCGACGCGTAAACCCACGAAAATCCGTAATGGATAAAGGCTAAAAGGGCAAACCCGAAGAGGATAATTGAAGAGATAATCCCGGATGCGGGGCTTTGAATAAACGGGTAAAACAGCAGGCCCGCGGCTGCCTGGAAAACCGGCCAGCCTTTTACAAAATTTCCCCACCTCGTTGTTATAAGCCTGTTCAGGATCATCGCGCAAAGTGTAAGGGCGGCGCCTCCCGCGGCTATAAGAAGTAAAACCAGAAGGGATTCTGGAAGATTCCTTTCCTTTAAATAGAAGAAACATGCATTTCCGAGAAGCAGGATAATGCCGGCAGAGAGCAGCACCGGGAGGGGAAACCTTTTAATCCCCCCTGTAGGAATGGAAAACAGGCCCGCGGCGAATTTGAATATAAAGACCTTCGATGAGAAATCCCAGATCCTGCCGGTCCGGATAAAAAGGTAAACCCCGGTTCCCCCGGTTATTAAAAGTATAATTCCTATCAGCAGGGGGTTCCTTGTAAAAGCGAAGATTGAAACAAAAGCGGATAATACGATGAATAGAAGCATTCCCTTAAATAAATTCCCCCACTTCCGGGTGATCAGCCTGTTAAGGATCATTGAAAAGAGAGATCCTGATACCGATCCCGCGCAAACGGCAAAGATATAGGCCATGGCTGCGTTTTCGATCTGGCCGTCGATAATAAAGAAGATTATTGTCAGTGCCGCGAAAATTAATACGGCGGACTCGATGGTGATTGTTTTTATTTTCTTATCCATAAATACCTTCCTATCGTTATAATTCCGGATTGTTTAAGGCTTGTTCCAATTTTTTCTGGGCGCTGCCGATCGCCGAATCGATTCCGGTATGCCCGCTGAGTACATCATCAAGAGCGCTGTTCAGGATATCGAGGGCGGCCCTGTCATACCTGTTCGCATAAGCCGGATGCATCTGCGAGGCATTGCTCATCATGATTTTTTTAGCCTCCGGCCAGTAGCCGGGTCCAAGGCAGCCGCTCAGGCCGAAATCATAATCGTTAGTCAGCGGAGGAATATAGGCGGGCAAATTCTGCTTGTATAAGGAAGAATTATACATCGTGAAATCTTTTATGAATTCCCAGGCCGCTGCCTTGTTTTTGCTCTGCGAGGGGATTGCCAGATATGAGCCGCCGAAGGAGTACTGCATCGGCGCACCGCCTTTTTCCAGGGCCGGAATACCGGCTATCCTGAATTTTTTCACATCTTCCTCCGGAAGACCTGTTGCGTCATGTATCCTTGTCGCAAGCCATGCGCCCGAAAAATAAAATACAAGTTTTCCACTCCGGATAATTGAAGCCCATGTATCGGAAAAATCCTCTGCTCCGGCGTCGAGTTTTGCTTTCCTGAATTTAAGGGCCCAATTGAATGCGGTTTCGATCCCGGGGGTTTTTAAATCCGGTTTCCCGTTTTTATAGAAAAATCCGTTCCCTGAGGACAAAATGATCATATTGAAAATCTGGCGGACATGAGATAATATGTAATATCCGCCTGACTGGAGGTTAGTTCCGGCATCGTAGAGGTCCTGGAGGGTATGAATGCTTCCGATATCGATGCCGGCGCCTGAAAGTATATCATACCTGTAGTAGAGGCAGGCAGGGTTAAAATCGATAGGCAGGCCGTAAAGATGGCCTGAATCCAGCGATGCCTGGAACCACCTGTATTGCACGAAATCCTTTTTATAATCCCCGGCATTATACGGGTAGGCCGACAGATTTTCGTAAGAACCGCCCGGAACTAATTTAGCATAAAAAGCGTCCTCGATCATTACGACGTCGGGGACATCGCCCGGGGTATTCAGGTTCCGGGGAATCCTGGAATGATGTGTCGCATAATCCTGAACTTTTATACCGGTTTTGATCATCGGGTATTTTTTTGAAAAATCGGAAACGATCGCATTGAAATCCTTTTCAAGTCCTTTAAAAGCCCAGATGTTGAGGCTGGAATTTCCGTCGATGCCGGGTTTAAAAAAATCGAATGAGATATTCGTGCTTTCATTTGGATCGAGATTTATTTCATCGCTGTAAACGGCGGAATTATCGTCCTGTTTCCTGATTTCTATGCTGTAAGCGGTGCCCGACAATATTTTAAGGTCCAGTGAAAAGGAGTCGTTCGATATGGACGCATAATATTTGTCATTTATGAAAAGCCTGTAGGAATTTTTCCCCACCCTGAAATTGCCGAAATGTATCGACGAGGCTGCCATGGTTTTATCCATGATAGCCTTTATGCTGTCTCCTATCATTTCATCGATAGAGTCGAAAATGGAAACGTCGGTCGGCGTATTGTAGGTTTTATCCAGGGCTTTGCCGCCCGAAAACCTGCTCCAGATTTTCAGGTCGATGACTGCGTCCTGTTCTTTCTTCGATTTCCCTAAATCATAGCTTCCGTATATTATAAAATCCGCATTGTATTTTTTAGCCGTCAGGGAAGGATTATCGCTGTCAATGGCAATGTTCTCCGGATTTTCCTCCCTGATTTCCACAGAAGGCAGGTAGCCTATGAATGAATAAAGGGAATGAAAAATAACGGTTTTTACGCTGTCCGAAACCTTCGAATGTTTTCTGACGGATATGTTTTCAAGGGGCAGGATCAATATGCCCGTCTTTCCGGGAGCAGGGGAATTTGCCGCCGCCCCGGTTTCTTCTTTCACGGGTTTGACGTTCGCGCAGGAATTGAAAATCATCGGAGATAATAATAAAATTACAGGCAATACAAACCATTTCATGCGTCCCCCTGTTAATTGCAATAACCATATTTAGTTGAGAAGCCAGATTATATTCGTCAGATTAAAATTAATCAAATAAAGCCGGGCTTTTGCCCTGTCTTTCAAAAGAAAGGCTGCCCGCATAACGGGCAGCCTTTCTTCATAATAATGAAATAGCCGCAAGCTCTTCGTCGGTCACTGCTTTTTTCCTGTCCGCGATGAGGGTGAACTTTTCGAAAATTTTATCCATCTGCTCATCATCGGGTTCGATCCCCAGGGCCTTTAACCTTGCCCTGACGCCATGCCTTCCGGAATGCCTTCCCAGGATGATTTCCGAGGGAGGGCGGCCTATCGATTCGGGCCTGATGATCTCGTAAGTAGACCGCTCCTTTAAAAACCCGTCCTGGTGGATTCCCGATTCATGGGAGAAGGCGTTTTTCCCGACCACGGCTTTATTGGGCTGGACCTGTATCCCGGTTATTTCCGTCAGCAGCCTGCTTGTTTCATAAATTTCTTCTATATGAATGCCGGTAAGTGCATGAAACCAGTCCTTCCTCACATGCAGCGCCATTACGACCTCTTCGAGGGCTGCGTTGCCGGCCCGCTCCCCGATGCCGTTGACCGAGACCTCTATCTGAGCGGCCCCGGCCTCGACAGCCGCCATCGAATTGGCGGCGGCCAGACCGAGGTCGTTGTGGCAGTGTGCGCTTATGACAGCCCGGTTGCCTATGCCGCTTTTAGCGGCTGCCGCCCTGATAAGTTTCATAAATTCGCCGGGAACCGAGTAGCCGACAGAATCAGGAATATTGACAGTGGAAGCTCCTGCCTGGGCCGCGGCGCAGAGCACCTCGAGCAGGAAATCCGGTTCGGTCCTGCTGGCGTCTTCGGCGGAAAATTCGACGTCATCTGCGAACCGGCGGGCAAAACAAACGGCGTTTACAGCCATTTTTAAGATCTCTCCCGGGCTTTTATTCAGCTTGTATTTCCGGTGGACCGGAGACGTGGCTAAAACGATATGGATCCTTTTTTTAACGGCATGCTCCAGGGCGCTTGCGGCCGCCTCGATGTCTTTTTCCACGGCCCTTGCCAGCGACGCTATGACGGGAATGCTTACCTCGCCGCTTATCATGCGGATGCCCTCGGCCTGTACAGGCGATGATACGGCGAAGCCGGCTTCAATCACATCGACGCCTAATTTCTCAAGCTGTTTTGCAAAACGGACCTTGTCCTGAGGCGCCATGCTTGCCCCGGGGGATTGCTCGCCGTCGCGCAGAGTCGTATCGAAAATTATGATTTTTTTATCTTTCATACTATAAATCTCCTTCCTCATGCCGGTAATGGACCGGCATAGAAAACACATCGAGCATTTAAGGCATAAGGATGCCCGGCTCGAAACCTCTTTCAAAAAGATGAATTGATAAATTTGGGCGCTTGCGGCCCGAGGATGTTGGACAGAAGGAGTGTGAAACTCGAGAAGAACTTTACAAACCGGCCTTGAGAGCCGTAAGATCTGAATCTATGGAAAGCCCCATAAACAGCTCCTTAAGATTGATCATTTATTTTAAAACAGTTATTAAAATATATCAAAGAAGTTATTAATTGCTGTCATACGCGCCAGGATTCGACCCCATGTTCGCAAAAATGGAAATCGACGAAACGTCCGCCGAATTCTTCCAGTCCCTTGAACAACTCGTACCTCTTCAGGCCATTGCAGTAGATCATCATGAAGCCTCCGCCCCCCGCACCCGTAACTTTTCCCCCGATGGCGCCATGCTTCATAGCGCTTTCATAAATGGAGTCTATTACGGTGTTGGTTATGCATCCGGCCATCTCCTTTTTATACAGCCAGCCGTAATTGAGGATCTCTCCTATCCTGTCCGTTTCACCCTTGAGGAGGGCCTCCTTCATCATGACCGCCTGTTCCTTGACTTTATGCATGGCTTCTATGGACTTATTATCGCCGTTTTTGACGTTCCTGACCTGGTTTGAAATTATCTCCGCAGACAGCCTGCTTGTCCCCGTATAATAAAGGAAAAGATTATACTGGAGCTCGTTTACTATTTTCTTTTTTATCCTGAGGGGGTTGACTATTACCTTGTCTTCGCTGAAGAACTCTATGAAATTGAAACCGCCGAACGCTGCGGCGTACTGGTCCTGCTTGCCGCCGGCCATAGCTAAGTCTATCCTCTCTATCTCGAATGCGAGGTGGGCTAATTCGTATTCGCCAAGCGGGATGCTGAGGAGTTCCTGGAAGGCCGCCAGGATGGATACGGCCAGGGCGGACGAGGTGCCCAGCCCGGATCCGGCCGGGGCGTCGCTGTGGGTTGTTATCTTCACCGGGAGGGGTTCTCCCCCGTTGAAATCTTTAATGATACGGTTGTATACTCCCTTGTGCATGGAGAGGCACCCGTCTATTTCAAGAATCGGCGCGAGAGGGTACTCGTAGTTTTCGCCCCTCTCGAGGGCTTCAAGAATGATCACGGGCCTGTCGAGCACTTCAAGTGTCGTGTAAGTGCTTATGTCTATTGTAGCGTTAAGCACGGCCCCGCCGTAAAGTTCGGAGTAGGGGGAGACATCGGTCCCTCCGCCTGCAAGCCCGAGCCTCAGGGGCGCTTTGCTCCTAATTATCCCGCCTGTCATTTATTATTGCCTCCAGAATTTCATCAAAGTCCGGGTAAACTCTCTGCGACGAATCATTGCCGTACCTGCCCCGCAGAATATAGCTCCTGAGGTAGGGAAGGCGGATCCTGTCGCTGTCCTTGTCCCCTATCATTACGCTTTGCGCGACATCTATATAATGCCTGTCGGCGGCGGCGAGCACCATGCCCGGCTCGGGTTTGCGCAAAAGGCTTTCAAACCTGTATTCAGGTATGCTTGCCTCCGGATGATACGGGCAGAAAAAACTGTCGAGTATATCTATACCCTGGGCGGAAAGCTCCTTCACAAGTTCGCCCTGGAAAATCCTGTAATCCTTTTCTCCGAAAATCCCCTTGCCGATGCCGGCCTGGTTGGTAATAATAATAAAGCGGTAACCCATTTTCTTCAAGCTCTTTAAAAAAGGTACTGCTCCTTCTACTATCTTCAGGTCGCTGACCTTATGCATGTAGCCGAGGTCTTCATTAAGAATTCCGTCGCGGTCGAGAAAAGCCGCTTTTATTCCTTGCGATAAGGGACCTTCCCAGGCTCTCAGGTTTTCCTGGGCCGAGCTGTAATCTTCCGGTATCCCTATATCGATAAATTTTCCTCCGAAGGGAAGTCCGAACACCCTGCCTGTATCGAGAAGCTCGGGCATTACCTCCTTTTCAAGGGACAGGATCCCGCTTCTGCTGAAATGGGATAATGCGCTCCCCGACATGGCCATAACCCCGCCGTTTATGTAACCCCCGGAGGGCGAAGACGCGGGGATTTTTTCCCTGAAACCTTCGACCCTGTAATCCTTCATAACAGAAACCGAACCGTAGCGGCTCAGGTCTTCCATGTATTTAAGGGACAGTGTAAGAAGACTCTTATTAGTCTTGTGAAAATCCATAAGAGCCCTGTAATCGACGTTGAAATATGTATCTCCGTTGAGGACGATAAAATCTTCATCCGCCGGGAATTGACCGGCTGCAAGCTTAATCGCCCCTCCTGTGCCGAGAGGCTCCCTTTCAACCGAGTACGATATCGATACCCCGAAATTTTTTCCGTTCCCGAAATGTTTTTCGATAACAGCGGATTTATGGCCCGTGAGCAGCACTATGTCCTTTATCCCCAGGGTTTTCAGCCTTCCGATGACGAATTCAAGAAAAGGCCTGCCTGAGACAGGGGCCATAGGCTTGGGCACGTCTTTCACGACCGCGGACAGCCTTGTCCCGAACCCTCCGGCGAGTATTAGAGCCCTCATTTAATTATCCTTACCGAGGAGGGATTCAATCGATTTTTTATATTCATTTTCGATCCTTTCCTGTGAAAAATATCCGGCCCGCTTATATCCCGATTCGACGAGGCGCTGCCTTAAATCCCCGCCGGCATCGGCGGTAATCCTGAGGACAGCTCCGGCGATTTCCTCGTCGGAGTAGGGATTGACATAAAGGGCGGCGTCCATGCAGACTTCCCTGAGGCTCGGTATATCCGAAGAGACGACCGGGCAGCCGCAGGCCATCGCTTCGAGAGGAGGAAGGCCGAATCCCTCGTAAAAAGAGGGAAGGACCAGGACCTGCGCGGAGTTGTAAATCGCGACAAGGCTGGCGTCGTCGATAATTCCCGTGAAAAATACAGAGTCTCTTAAACCCAGGGATTCGAGCAGACCCTGCATGCCGCTAAACCCTGTTAAAAAATTGTCCTTCTGGCCTACGTACAACAGTGAAAGCTCCGGATCTTTTTTCCGGACAATCGCGAATGCCCGTAAAAGCCCGGCTATATTTTTATGCGGTTTTATATTGCCGACGAAAAGGGCGAACCTTGACGGGAGGCTATTAGAAGAAAGGAAATCCTCTTTTTCCTTATCGTTCATCCCGAGGTTTCTGAATCTCCGGTCGGAGTATCTGGATATTACCCTGACGGCTTTTAGCTTTTTGTCGGACAGGCCGGGGAAATATCTTTCAATTTCTTTTTTGGTATACTCCGATATAGTAAATACAAGATCGGATCTATTGACTGCGTTGGAGTAGAGGAGCCTGGCATAGCTTCTCCGCAGGATATTGTCTTTGGATAACCCTGTCAGGTGGAATACATCATGGACCGTCACGATCCTTTTCGCTGCCCTGACCGGCAGAACGGGCGCGTTGAAATGGGGTGTCCAGAATATATCCGCCGGAGGGATCTTCAGGGGAAGTTCGAGCTGCTCGAAAGGGGAATATGGTTTTGAAGAAGCGCTTATGATCTGCACCATGCCGGCGCCGGCGCCGTATTTTTCGAGATGGGCCGGATTTCCGAGAAGGGTAAGGCTGTAATTAGAGGCTAAAAACGGGATCAGGGAATCGATATACCTGCCGATCCCGGACATTTTCACCATCCTGGCGTCGAGAACGATCCTCATTAAAACTCCTGAGCAGCGCTAATTATGCATAGATTTTAAGCTAAAACCGGAGTTTTGACAAGGAAAGGAATGCTTTCCGTGCGGACCGGGCGCCGGTTCAGATGTTTGATATTTCTGCGAGTTCGGAAGAACCGGGCCCGGAAATCAGTTTACCACAACCCCGTCCCTGAGCCTGACCTTCCTTTCGATATTGTCGAGGACCCACTGGTCATGAGAGGCGAAGATTATTGTGACGTTCAGGTTTTTGTTCAGTTCCTTGAGCAGGCCGACAATATTCTGCGATGTGCCGCTGTCGAGGTTGGCTGTGGGCTCGTCGGCCATCACATAGGGGGGATTGTGTACAAGAGACCTCGCGATCGCAACCCTCTGCCTCTGGCCGCCTGAAAGCTCGTCCGGCTTATGCCTCATGTGGTCCGAGAGGCCGACGCGTTCAATAAGTTCGAGGACTTTCTTCTTCTCAAAAGGCTGGCCCTTGAGCTGCATCGGCACGACGATATTCTCATAAACATTAAGGGCCGGTATCAGGTGAAAGCTCTGGAAAATAAACCCGACCTTTCTTGCACGGAAATCCGTAAGAGCTCCCTGGCTGTATCCGGTTATGTCATCGCCGTCGATGATGATCGTCCCCTCTGTGGCATGGTCCATGGCGCCCAGAAGGTTGAGGAGGGTGGATTTACCGCTTCCCGATACTCCCCCTATCACTATCATTTCACCCTTGTCGATCTCGAGGTTTATATCCTTCAGAGCCTCCACAAACAGGCTGCCCGACTGATAGGTTTTTTTTACGCCTGAAAGCTTTATCATTTCTTTCTCCTTTTAGTGCGTGATAACATACAAATAATCTTTTCCATGCGAGTCCCTTATAATGAGCTTAATAAAACCTGGACAAGGTAGATTCCGGCTGTCACAACGTAGGCGGCGAAGCTTACGGCGGTGAGGCCGAATAATATTTTCGAACCTGTCGTTTTTTTCTCCCTCATTCTCCCGTACTGCCTTATAGTAAGGTAAACGCCGAGCGCCGCTTCGACTATAAAGGCAAGATATATGGCGGCGTATTTTACCCAGCCCGAAAACAGGAAATACGGCAGTGCCACGTATGCTCCCCATGGCAGCAGGGCGATGTAAAGAATGACGCAGATTACAAGTAAAACTGTCCCGAATTTAGATTTCATATTAATCCTCCATAAAATTCTTCTAACGGGGACAAATGGCAATAAAAGCCTTCGGCTTAAAATGCCATTAGCCTTTGAAGGCCTCCGGCCTTTAACGACAAATATCGTTAAAGGGCTGACGCCCTAAAACGACATCAGCACCTCCAGGTAAACCGCACAGTCCTGGTCAAAGAAAACCGTGCTGTAAGAGCTGGCCGAAACATAGTTGTAGACAAAATTTGCGGACAGGGTCACGGTATCGTAGTTTTTGGCGATAGAAAACGTATGCTGCAGGTAGCCCGTCGCCAGCTCGTCGTCAAGCATGTATGAGAAAGTCACCTTCGGAACTACCAGGGTGTAGCTTAAAGTAAAATACATGTAGTCCTGGAAATCCCTGTCCATCCTGAAAAACCCGGGACCGTATGAGCCGCTGACCCCGTCGCCGTACTGGCCGGTGGTCAGGCCCTCGCCGTAATGGAAGTATTCGGCGGACAGGCCCAGCGTGTTGTTAAAAACGGGCTCCTGGAAAGCGTAGCTGAGCTTCGCGGTAGTATCGAGGAAATTCCCGCTGCGGTTGGTGACCAGGATGCCGTTTGTGACGGTCCAGCGGAAGCTCTGCGTTTTATAAACAGCCTCGCCGAAAAACATTATATTCAAGGGGAGTCGGAGGGACAGGCTTCCGCCGAACACGGAGTTAAAATCGCTGTTCCCGGTATAACCGGCAAGGGCCGTGGCATCGAGATTGCCGTATATGCACTCAAATTTCGAGATGAAATAATTTTCCTGGAGGTTGGAGAGGCTTGCCGATATCATATCCTGTTCGAGCGAGAGTTTTAATTCGGGTATGAATTCCGGCAATGAATAAGCGGCCTGCACGGCCGGGAGCCCCTCGTAGCCCTGCCTTGCGTTGCCGATCATGATCTGTTCGTACAGGCCCTCGAGGTTCAGGAGCTCGACGATATTCAGCGGGTTGTACCAGCTGTTCAGAGCGCCGTAATCGAGCCTTATGAAGCCGGCTTTTACGGAAAGCGAGCTGTAATAAAGCATGTCGACGAAAGCCTCGCGGAGGGCGATGATAAATGAGTTGGTCGAGGTCTCGCGGGTTATGTACACGTCGAGCAGGGCGTCGGGCTGAAGGTCGGCGGTGCCCAGGCTCATGGCAGGGGATACTATCAGGTGGGCGTCGAATTCGAGCTGGTTTGTCCATCCGTACTGCGCATTCAGGTAGCTGTTCTGAAGCTGCTCCTGGGCAGAAAAGACGCTGTCAACCTCGAGAGTGATATTCCTGTCCGCGAAAATAAAGCCGCACCGGCCGGCAAAGGCAAGCAGGAGAACCGCCATGAATATCTTTTTCATTGTCCAAGCCTCGCCCTTATCCTGCCTATATTCTGGGGATCGAAGAGATACGGCGGCAGCTTCACCTCCCTGAGATTAAATATCTGTGCGTATGTGGTGACTTCCTGGATGTAATCCTTCATATTTACCTTGAAGCTCACAACCCTGCCGTCCTGCTCCTGTATATCTGTGTAATCGGCAGCCTTGAGCCTGTCGCCGGACGCCGTGAAATACAGCCTTTTATAAGTGCTGTAATTCTGCGAATCAATCCACATATCGATCCTGGCGTAGAGATTCTCCCTCCTGGGAAGCAGGACCATGTGATACTCGTTAGTCCCGTTGTCGTTGGTTTTGTCGAGGCTCGAGGTTTTGTAATCCATGGCGATATCGCTCGACATTACGTCGCCCCAGGAAAATGTGGTGCTCATGAAAAGAGACTGGTAGCTCTGTATCTGGGGCTTGGGCCATGTATGGGGCTTGTAGTATATAACATCGCTGGATCTCATGCCGACGTCGCTCATGTTTATCTGGGGTTTGATGAACACCCCGGTCTGGTGAAGAGAGCCCTTTTTATATCCCTGCAGTCCGAACTCGGTAGTATTACCCTCGGCGTCAGTCTGTTTTACCGTGAAGTCGAAAGTTCCTTCATCCGGGTAAAACCTGCTGTCGGCTTTCATCAGAATATCATTGCCGGTTTTTTCTGTTTCATCGGCCCGGGCATGGGCAGTCAGCATCAGGATCATTGCAGCCGGGAGTATAAGAATCTTAAAAAATTTCATTTTCAAATTCCTCCAATATTGCCTGAACTAATTAACCGTTACTTTTTCGCCATTATATCGATCGGGTTGCCGGTGAGCACTTTCAGGAAAACGGGCGCCTGGGAGAGAGTAACGGCGGCCAGTATCCAGATGAAAGCCGTCATGACCTGGTAGCCCTGTATGAAAAAATCGATCCTGTTTGTCCCTGAAAGCAGCACGAACAGCACCTCTAAAAATCCTCCGGCCATCTGCTGCCTGGCAGCCGCCGATATTATAAAGCAGAGGATTACGGCCGCCGCTGTCGAAATCAGAAGTTCCAGGACAGATTCCAGGTAAAGCGTGAGGCCTATCTTCCATGCCCTTACGCCGAAAGCCATCAGGGTTCCGATCTCCTGCTGCCTTTTCCTGAAAAGGATCAGGTTGATATTGAAATTCACCAGGATCACCACTGTCACAACCACGATGATCGTCAGTATTATCATGAGTATCATGAACACGTTGAACTGTACGGAGAGGTTAAGAACGTCGAAAGAGCTGACGCGTTTTGCCTCGATGGAATCTATTATTACCCTGTTCGTATCGTTGAATGCCTCGCGGAGGTCCTTGTTGATGGTATCGGGGATGTTTCCGTCCCTGAAAAACAGGCAGTATTCGATATCCTTCGACGAAGGCATGTAATATGAATTCATCGCCGGAAGCGTGATCAGGAGCCTGGGGCTGTCGAAAAGCGTAAGGCTTGGGGAATTGTATATTCCGCATACCCTGTACGCGGCGGAGTTCATCGATTTGGCCGCGTTATAACCGGAGACCTGTATTATCCCCCCGATTTTAATATCGATTTTTTTGAGCAGGGATGAAGGTATCAGTATATCCCTGCCGGTTTTAATCATTGAACCCTCCTTGAGGGTCAGGTATGAAGCGAGATTTTTATCGGTTGAAATGTCGACGCCCGTCAGCCGGGCGCTGTTTGCCAGGCCGCTGCTGTTCCCGGGAACATGGTACTGCACGTCGCCGCTTATTTTTTCCGAGACGTACAGAAGAGAGGGTATCTTCGAGGATATGATCCCGGCTGTGTTATCGATGTTGGTCGCCATCTTTACGACTATCTCTCCGGAGAAAACGGTGTTCTGCATGTTAAGCTGGCGCCTGGAACCGTCAATATATGCGTAGAGCAGGATTATCAGCATTATCGACATGATGTTTGTCAGGTAAAGCCTCCATATCCTTTTGAAGGATCCCCTGATCTCGGCGAAAATCATTGTAAACATATTACAGCTCCCTCATTACTTCGACCGGGTCGAGCTTTGAAAGTTTTATAACGGCTGTCAGCACGCTGCCAAGGAATGTAAGAAAGAGTATCCCGCAGAGGACAAGCACCGTTCCCGGATAGCTCCTGACATAGAGGACCTGCCTTCCGAATATAAGCTGCAGGGGTATTATTGTAGCCTCAATGCCGTCAGACTGCATGCCTGCTACAACCATGGCGCCCAGGCTTATTCCGATTATGGCGAATAATACCAGCACGCATAGGAATTCCCCCCCGAAAAGAAGGGCTATCCTCCATTTCTTGACGCCGAGGGCCTGATAGATGCCTATCTCCTGCCTGCGGGTTTCAATCGAAATATTCACAAGGAAAGAGCTGCACAGGTAAACCATCAGGATCAGCAGCAGCGCAACGAACCAGACGGAAAACTGGGTCAGGAGGTAGATCCCGTTAACCAGGTTCGATGAGTCCTGGGGGAGGATAAAGCGGTAATTATTTCCGAATTGATTTAAAACATCCCTTTTCATACGGCCGAGATCTCCGGCGTTTTTAAGAGAAACAAATATCTCGCTTGCGGTCTTTTCATGGGTCATTAAAAGAGAGTTAAGATAATCGAGAGACACGAGCCCGTAAAATGAAAATTCGGTGTAGAAGGAAAGGTCCTTGTAATCGAAGATCCCGACGAGCCTGTTCGTGTCGAAGTTTTCGTAGCCGTCCACAGTCATTACAGCTATAGACAGCACGGCTCCGTTGGTCGTGGAGAGGTAATCGGAATGCCTGTAGTACATCGCTATTTCGTTGGAAGTTTTGACCCAGCGGCCCGACTCGAGGGTCCGGTTGGGAAGGAGGCCTTCCTCGCTATCCGGGTCAACCCCTGTTATGATCATAGGGGTTTCATTGAGGTCGGATTTGACAAGCCCCCATACCCGCAGCCTCGGGGAAGCGTTCCTCACATAGTCTTTACCGCGGAGGAATGCAAGCACTTCCTCCCATTTTTCAAGCGGAACGATCTTCTTTTCGCCGTCCTTCGTGATGACGTCAAGGTATTTCGCCTTTCCCGAAGCTATTATCACATCCCCTGTCATGTTTTCCGCGACGGCCCTCTTTAAGGATTCCGACACCGAAAATACAGTGTTGAGCCCTATCATCAGGTAAAAGCACAGCAGGACGACCATCAGCCCGATCAGTATGAATAAAAACTTGTGCTTGAATATGTTGTATATGATCAGCTTGAACATAAACCCGCCTTTTTATTTTATGACATTCGAGACCGCTTCGAGTTCCGCATAGACGCCCGCGGCATCCATTTTCACAAGCAGTTTCCTGTCTGAATTTTCAATCCACAGGGTAGTGCTTTCCAGGAAACTGTCAAGGAGCTTTCCCAGAAAAGGATCCGAGATCGATACTCCCAATTTTATTGTGTCGAATTCGCCCATTCCTGTCTTAATCTTTTCCCTTCCGATAACTTTAAATGATACGGGCAAAGGCTCCTTAACGATGGCAGGAACGACGACATAAAATATTCCGGGCTTGAAAACATCGAAGTACCTGAAGGAATACATCAAAGTTGAATCGAGGTCCCAGGCCGGATAACCCGCTTTTATTACAACCCTGCTTTTAAAACTGTTGGTCTTATCATCCCGGCATGTTCTCGTCTCCATATCGAGGGTGTCGCCGTTCATTATGTAATGCCTGTAAAATTCCCCGGGCAGCCGGGACGGGTCCCCGGATAATTTCGATACGTTGGTGACAGGAAAGTTGTATGATAGATCTTCAAGAGTTCCTGTCTCTAATGAAAAAACCCTCCTGGCATGGTAGTCCCTGTAATCGGCGGGGATGTTTTCAGGGTTTTTCACCTTGTATCCTTCCATATAACAGACGGATAATCTTTCTCCGCCTTTTCCTTTCTCGAAACGGTTGACCATGAGGATTGTCGCCGTTTTCTCGCCCCCGGCGTATTTGCCGTAGCGCAGAAATTCGCCGTCGGGCACTGCGATCCTGTCTAAGAGATGCATAGGCTGGAATGACAATTTCATGCCCGCGCATCCTGAAACAAGGATAAGGGAGCAGATCGAATAAACCGCCCGGCTGATTAATTTAAAAAACATCTTGAAAACCTCACAATAAAATATCTGATAATGAATATCATTTGCAGATATTTTATATCAACAGTACAAATTTGTCAAGGGCTATTTCCAGACGGATACTTCGTCGAGGTAGTTGACACTGTTATCGAACTGGGATTTGACGATCAAGCCCCTCGGTGAATCCTCCTTCCATAAGAACAGCCTTGTTGTCAGCGGACCTAAAAGGTTCCCCATAAAAGGGTCGGCGATTATAAAGCCTATCTTAAAGGTTTTAAAAGCACCGGCCTTTGTAACCACATCCTCCCTGCCGAGTATGTTAAAATATGCCGGGAACGGGTCCTTGGCGAACATGGGAACGATGGCGTAAAAAATTCCTCCCCCTTTAATATCGAGGGTCCTGGCGCCAAGCATCATCAGGGAGTCGTCATCCCAGTACGGGAAACCCTTTATGAGTTTCTGCCTGTTCAGGATTATCCTGCTGTTTTTGCCTTCCCTGTTTTCATCGTCGAAGATCCTTGTGGAAGTGGCCGTTTCCCGGTCCCAGTCGATCTTCAGATCATAGACGGTGGGTATTCTCGCCTGTATTGCGCCAACATTCACATTAGAGATATTGTAATAGTGTTCCTTGATCGAATTATACCTGGCCGAGTAAATTATAAAGGCATGATAATTGGAGTAATTAGCCGGGATTTTATTTTCCTGGCCGGCTTTTTCAATATCGAGATATGCCATGACATCGCCGTTAGATGCGTTGACCCTCGAGACAATGTAGAAGGTATGAGACTTTTCTCCGTCGACAAATTTCGAATATTTCAGAAATTCCCCGTCCCTGACCTCCATCCTGCCGGATTTCATCGGGATCTTCTCCTTTATTCCGGCGCATCCGCAAAGAAAAACGGCAAACAGGAAAACGGCAACTAAATTAAACCGCATTTTAATCCCCCGTAAAATTATCATCAAAACCTGCCGTTATCTATCACGTTTGAAATTTCTTCGAGTTCGACGACGCCACCGCCGAATGCAAACTGAATCCTGACGGTAAGCTTCCTGGGGGAATCCTCGACCCAGAAGGAGGCCTTTTTTAAAATAGGCTCCGCCAGCCTCTCGAGAAAAGGATCATCGGTAATTACCGACACTTTAAAGGTGCTGAAATCACCGGCTTTTGTAACGACTTTTTCCCGGGACTTGTATTTCAATGAAAAGGGCGTTGCGTCTTTTAAAAATTCAGGAGTCACTATATACATTGTTCCGCCGCCCCTGATATCCATCATACGGGACGGAAAATAAAAAAAGGAAATTCCATCCCATACGGGATAATCCGCTTTCACATCAACCCTGTAATTCCTTTCGATAATTTCAGTATTCTTCATGCTTCTGGAAACATATTTGACATATCCCTCTTTCATATGCAGCTGATAGCAGCTGTATATAAGGCTTGAATAAGGAATATCCTGGGCTTTGGTCTTGAAAGCGATATCATTTGTGTTCCAGATAAATACCGATTCGAGGACGCAGCCGTGCGACGGGTCGATCAGGTAATATGAAGGCCAGTTCAAGTAATTGCCGGGTATCTTTCTGCCGCCCGGGATTTCCGTCTCGGCCATGTAAACCCTGTATAATAAGTCTCCATTACTGCCTGTTTCCTTCCTTGTGACCATGCATGTTTCCGACTGCTTTTCCCCGCTTAAGTAATAGCCGTATTTAAGATATTCCCCGTCCCGGATGTCCGTCTTAAGGCTGACCTTCATAGGAACCCTTTGCCTGTTGAAACCCGCACATGACAGAAAAGATAAAAAAAATGCGGCAGCTATGATAAATGTTAAGATTTTAAAAACTTTCAAAGCCGGCATGATGAACTCCTCATAAATTGACTGCATTATTTTAGCCTCATATTGAGGATATCTGCAATAGGTCCGAAGTCCTTTTTTTTGGGATTATAGTCCTTTTTTGATGAGCAGTGCAAGTTCAATCCGGCTGCGGACCCTGGTTTTCTGATAGATGCTGTATATATGGTTTTTGACTGTCTTGACTGATAAAAACAAAACAGACGCAATTTCACTGTTTGTTTTCCCGGCGATGATCATATTGATGATATCAAGTTCGCGTTCCGTGATTCCGAATTTTCTTATAAATCCCTTACCGACGGATTCGGGCGTGATCCTGTTCCCGGTTTTTCCGAACCTCCTGTAAGCGAGGACAAAAATTGCTATATTCCCGATGAACAGGAATGTGAAATCCGCGCTGAATACGGGCGAGCCGATATTTCTGAAATAGCTTGACCAGGAAACAAAAAAATAGTCGAGGATTATAAATACTGTGAATATGAGAAGTACTGCTGCGATCCATTTCCGGTCGCCGCCGCTTATCCTGCCGTAATAGAGAATAAAAAGGGCTGCCTGCCAGATAAAAGCGAGGATAACGAGCAGCATCTGCATGATATCGAAAGCGTAATAATACAATGCCATGTCGGGGGAAACGAGCCTGGTGATATAAGGGATAAAGATCAGGGCAAGCGCGGAAATTCCCGGAACCGCGGCCGCAAGATCGGCTGTTTTCATGAACGGTATCTTTAATATCCTGTGGAACAGGAACGGGTTGATAAAAATAACAAGGGAAGTGAAGTCGCTGGAGAGCTTGAAGAAAAAAAGCTCTTCGATCGTTTCGGATATTAAATTTACCTTGATATAGATGAAAATATAATTCAGAAGCAGTTTAACGATCAGGATACAGTATATAAATAAAAGGTATTTCCAGAGGCCGTTTTTTGTCTTGATATAATAATGGATGGAGAGCATGAGAAATGTAATCCCTGAAAGCAGGGCCAGCAGAAAAAGGGAGAGTACGATATGTTCCATAGAATTAATTTTAGAGGGGAATAAAAGCCAGGTCAAGTTGTAATCATTTGTCAGAATATTTTGCCTGTCATTTTTTATCAAAAACCATTTACAACTGAAAAAATAAAAAAAATGTACTTGAAAATTCTACAAACCGGTGTTATGTTCCAGCCGAGCATTGACAAATCTTTCATGTTTTATGGGGGGTTTTTATGTATTGTTTTATTTCCAGGTTTTGTGTTTCCATTTTTGTTCTCGCCGTTTTGACAGCCTGTTCGAATTCGCTCGTGATCAGTGGTGGAGGAAGCAATAGCCAGGTCACTCTGCCTTCCCCAAACGGTACCGTGACGGCCCGGCAGTGGGAACATGGGGAGACGATCCAGGTTGGAAACTACATGCTGGAAAACAATGAATGGAATAAAAGTGCGGCAACCGGCCCTTATGCTCAAAGTGTTTTTACAGAAACTCTTAACGGAAATCCGTGTATCGGATGGAACTGGAACTGGCAGGGAGTACCAGCTCAAACAGAAGTGGCTTATCCGGAGGTGGGCTATGGATATTCTCCATGGATGGGTTCGTGGGGAACATCGGGGTTCACCGCGAAACAAATCTCGGCTTTAACTACATGCAATGCTACGTTCAATGTAAACACGTCCTTTACCGGTTCTTACTGCCTTGAACTGGAAATGTGGGCCACTTCGACCGGATCGAGTCCGGCATCAGCACAGATCACGTACCAGATCATTGTCTATCTTAACTCTAATGGATTAAATTTAACCGGTCCGGGTTTAATAACAGGGGATGTTATAGACACGGTCAACTATAATGTTTACACCTACCCCGATTCCGGTACACCGCACTATCAGCATGTTAATTATGTGATGAATAGTCCCATATCGTACGGAACACTCATGACACTCAATTTATTGCATATCCTTCAGGATGCCGTGAACAGGAGCCTGATTACCGGCAACCCTTATATCTCCTCGATCGAGCTCGGCAATGGCGTCGACGGCGGAACAGGGCTAACCGAGATACTAAACTATTCGATAACATACAATTAATATCTGGCCGGTTTAGCTCCAGGATTTCTTTCAGCGGCGCACAACTCGGAATCCGATGTCGTAGTGCTGGATATACGGTTCGTAGTCATAGCGATAGGCAACGGTAGCGTAGTTCGCATCGTTGAACCAGCAGCCGCCTCGTATGACGCGCAACGTGCCCGAAGCCGCACCGTTATAGGCCGGATCAGTCAGCGCACCGCCGGTATAAGAATCAGACCCATGCCAGTCCCAGCACCACTGAAATACATTCCCGCTCATGTCGTACAGGCCGAGCTCGTTGGGAAGCAGTAAGCCTACAGCGTGAGTCCCGGTGCTTTTGTTGATCCAGGCATAGAGGCTGATATTCGAACAGGAAGCTCCCGGTTCCCTGCTGCCCGCATAGCCCTTGTTGTATCCGTTAGTGCTCATGCCGGTTGCTGAAAAATCAGATCTCCTTGAGTCTCTTGTCGCACCTATTGCCGCCCACAGCCATTCCATTTCCGTAGGCAGACGGTATCCGCTGGCGGACCAATTTGCCTTAACTGCATCCCAGGCTGCATTATTCCCGGATACAGGAAAATTATTTGGAAAAGTCCCCCCGAGTATTTTCAGCCAGTAGTCCGGATTGGTATCGGCCTCTCCGTTTACAATGATCGAATACACCGGCACCAGGCCTTCTTTGATGCTGAGTTTGTTGCAGAAGTATACGGCCATGTACCAGTTAACATTCTGAACCGGATCATCTATGCCCGATGATACAGATAAATCGCTTGGATCGGGAAGGCCAGTCACATTTACCCACTCCTGTCTTGTTATATCGTTAGAGCTCATATGTATAGCAGGTATCGTGCAAAAGTCGTCAGAATTGCCGTTGTAATCTATTCTGATTGAGGGAACATTACCGGCGGGAATATAGATCAATGTCCCGATATTTTTCGAATATAAATTTGCACTTTTTGAAGGCGGAGAACAGGAAATAATCATAGCTGCTGCGGCGATAAAAATGCAGGGTAAATACTTAAAAACAGATCGATCTTTGATTAATAAATTATTTTTCAATCCTGATCCCCATTATCTAATTTAATAATTTTAAACAAGCCGGATAATAAAAGCCAAAAACATTGAAATTCTTATCACCGCATCACCGGCACCGGAGAGGCTAATTTTAATTTCCCATGGAGTGTTTATGTCGACGGCAGCGGCAATATCTATGTGGCGGATTCGAGTAATAACAGGTTATGCAAGTGGCATTGACGGAATTGATTGACGGCGCCTGGGTTTCACCCGGCGTAAATCATCACCAGGGATTATTTTTCTGTTCAGGGTCTTCGTCAAATACAGAAATGTTCATAGTCTTGTAATTTATATAAATAAAATGATAGACAACCGCCCCCTGAGAAACAATTACATAGCGGCCGGTTTTCTCATTATTATAAATCTCTTCCCATTCCAACTGCATTAACGACGGATGATCACCTCTCCTTAATTCTTCTTCTTTAAAAAAAACAAGCTTTAATCCTTCTTTTTGACCATAATATTGTATCCTGGCCGAATTACTATCCATAATCCATTTCAGCCGGACAGGTTTCAGCCTCGAGTAACCAATAAAATATCGTGTCTCGCAAAAGGCGCTATCAATGATAAAAGTTGAAAATAAAAGGACTGAAAAAAACATTATTACTTTTTTCATTTTTTATCCCCCCGTCTGTTGCCATTCATGTCAGAAATAGCATAATACATAAATTAAATAATTTCAATACTGAATTTTCGATACTTAATTGCCCTTTTCTGTTATCTGTTCACAGATCCGCATGATTTCATAAACATGACTTTAAAAAATATTTTTATTGTTATCCTTGAATTATTCAAAATTACGCGATAAATTAAACCTCGTCAGTTACAGTTAATTTATAATAATTTATCAGGTTAAAAGATGATATTGGAGGAATATTTATGAAAGCGGTTATTTGCACAAAATACGGACCGCCTGAGGTTCTAAAGATGGCAGAGGTTGAAAAACCAGTCCCCGGTGACAATGAGGTGCTGATAAAAGTATATGCGACAACGGTGACTATAGCGGACTCCAGGATACGCGGGTTTAATATTCCTCCCCTGTTCCGGCTCCCTTTCCGGATTATGTTCGGCTTTGGAAAACCTAATAAGCCGGTGCTGGGGATGCAGCTGTCAGGCGTAATCGAATCTGTGGGTAAAAATGTCCAGGGCTATAAACCGGGTGACCGGGTTTTTGCTTATACTGGTTTCAGCTTCGGGGCTTATGTGGAGTATCGCTGCTTCCCTGAAAACGGATTGATAGCTTTAATACCGGCCGGAAAGACGTACGAGGAAGCAGCCGCCGTTTCATTCGGCGGTTTTTCAGCGCTGCATTTCATCAAGCAATGCGGAATAAATAGAGGCCAGAAAGTGCTCGTATACGGAGCATCGGGAGATGTCGGCACTAATTTCGTGCAGCTAGCCGTATATTACGGGGCTGAAGTTACAGGGGTAAGCAGTACTCCTAATCTCGAATTGGTCAGTTCTCTCGGAGCCGGCAGGGTGATCGATTATACTAAAGAGGATTTTACAGTGGGCGGCGAACGCTACGATATTATTTTTGACGCCGTGGGTATAATTTCAAAATCAAAAGCAGTAAAAGCCCTCAAGCCCGGCGGGAAGTTCTATTCAGTTATGAATGGGATTATAAAGGCGAATCAGGATGATCTGGCTCTACTCAGGCATCTTTTAGAGGCGGGTAATCTTAAACCGGTGATAGACAGAACTTACACTTTCGAACAGCTTGCCGAGGCTCACCGGTATGTGGACATTGGGCACAAAAAGGGTAATGTTGTTATAAAAGTTGGGACAAACAATTAATAGATTTCTCAACAGGCTGTAAATTATAAGGAGTAAAAAAATATAAACAAATCAAGGGATTACCTTCCCATACTAAATAAAGGATTGAGGGTCTTTTTTTCGGAATTTGTAAGGGTCAGCCTTACAAAGCCGGTCCAGGCCCTGTTTTTCCTGAAAGTATTGTTCCGGCAGGTGAGGGCAATGCAGAGAAGGACGAATAACCTTAAAAAAGGGATACATGTTCCTCCGATCATAATTTTCAGCATCACAACAAGATGCAATCTTCGCTGCAAGGGGTGCTACGCCCAGGCGATAAGAAAGGAAACCCGGGACGAGCTTAGCCCTGAAAGGCTGAGGGGCATTATCGCAGAAGCCGGCGAGCTTGGAGTGTCTTTTTTTGTCATTGCGGGGAGAGAACCCCTTTTGAGGCCTGAAATAATAGGGATTACCAAGTCTTTCCCCGGAATCATGTTCCTCCTTGTCACAAACGGGCTGATGATCGACAGCGAAATGATCGATAACCTTTCAAAGCAGAGAAATACGATCCCTGTCCTGAGCATAGAGGGTACCCAAACGGAAACTGACGACAGGCGGGGCGCCGGGGTGCATGAACGGCTTGAAAGTAAAATGAAGGAATTGAAAAAAAAGGACATTTTTTTCAGCGTCTCCATAACTGTGACGAGGTCGAATTTTGAAACAGTTACCGACCCGGCCTTTATTCGAAACGCAATTGATGCCGGATGTAAATTTTTTATTTTCCTGGATTACACGCCGATTCATGAGGACACGGAGGACTGGGTTATAACAGCAAGGCAGCGCAGCGATATGAGAGGGATCATCGATTCTTTCCGCTCCGGTTTCAAATCCGTTTTTATCGCTGTGCCATGGGACGAGGAAGAATCCGGCGGGTGCTTGGCTTCAGGCCGGGGGTTCGTCCATATCAATGCAAAGGGAGGGCTCGAACCATGCCCGTTCGCACCGTTTTCAGATACAAATCTTATCGATATCCCCCTCGGTGAAGCACTCCAGTCAACTTTTTTAAAGAAAATGAGGGATAACCATGAAGAATTCTCAGATTCCAGCGGCGGCTGCGCTTTATGGAAGAAAAGGGAATGGGTGGGCGAGGTGCTCAAGGAATCCGGATTATAAACTGATTCGGCTGCGCCGGGATGCCCAGGTTCTTCCATTCGGCCAGGATAAAAACAGCCGTAATTAGCGTCATAATGATGTCGACTATGGGGAATGCCGCTACCCCTCCCTTGAAACCGAAAAAAGAAGAGAGTATTATTAGCAGAGGGATGATCAGGATAAGCTGGCGCAATGTGTACAGAACAAGAAGCCTGGCGAACTTGCCGACCGCCTGAAAATAAGAGATGCCGATTATCTCAAAACCGGCAAGGGGGAGGGCTATCATCGAGTATTTCAGGCCCCAGGTGCCCAGTTCCCTTATCGAGGAGTTATCCCTTGAGAACATAGAGATGATATCGCGGCTGAAAAAAAACAGAGGAATAAACCCCATTAAACAGAAGACTGATGAGATAATAATCGATCGCAGGAGGGTAGCCTTGACCCTTCCGGAATTGCCCGCCCCATAATTGTATCCGATTATAGGCTGTATCCCGTCGCTTATTCCGGCCACAACCTCTATGAAGAGATTGTTTACAACGCATACGATCCCAAATACGGCAATGGCGTCGTTACCGCCGTACCTGGAGAAAATATTGTTAGATACTATGATCATTATGCTTTGTGTGCAATGGAAAAAGAACACTCCGGACCCGGCGGACAATATGCTGAAAATGATTTTTGGGTCAGGCCTCAAATTTTTAATCCGCAGCCTTATTATATTATTTTTGCCGGTAAAATAAAGGATCCCCCATACGGCTCCTGCAAAAAGGGAAATGACGGTTGCCAGGGCGGATCCTGCGATACCGAGCCGCAGAACAAAAATGAAAATGGGGTTAAGTATCGTATTGATAACGGCGCCAGCCACCATTATCGCAAGGGATATATTTGGGTTGCCTTCGGCCCTGATCGAGCTCGACAGTGTGTAGCTTATCATCTGGAAAACGATCGAAAAAACCATAATATCCATGAATTTCCCGGCATATTCGAGCGAGACCCCTTTTCCTCCGAAGGCTATGAGGATCGGTCGCATAAAAATCGTACAGACGGCTGTAAGAATAAGCCCGGCGATAATGCCGAGTATAAAACCGTTGCCTATTATCCTCTCGGCTTCCTCCGTTTTTCCTTCGCCGATCTTTATAGATATCCTGACAGCCATCCCGACGCTAATGAATAGCGAGAAAGCGGTAATTGTAAGCATGAAAGGCATCGCCACCGCAACACCCGAAAGGGCGTCCGAACCCACCCCCCTGCCTACAAAAATCCTGTCTATTATGTTGTATATGGCGTTGACTGTAAAACCCACGACCGAAGGTATAGAAAACCTGATAATCAGGGATAAAATCCCTTCCTTTCCGAGCGCGGTATGCCTGTCCAATTTATCCTCCACTGTAGCGAAACAAGTGATTTGTGAAAATCCCTTGAATTCACACCCTCTGAAATTTTGCCCTCCAGGGCATCTGTTTTTCACTCCCATGAATGAATTTCATTAAGCCTCCAATTGACAATTAATATTTAATAAAATAAAATCTTCTAGCAGGGGGAGGGTTCCTTGATAAATATTCTTGATCCCGGGCGGAAGAAATTTATAAAACAGGCCCTGCGGTTCGGCGTTTCCGGCTCGAGCGCCGCCGGATTAGACTGGGGTGTATATTTCCTTCTTTTTCCCATAGCAGGAATTGATATTTCAAAAGCGGTGTCCTACGTGCTGGCTACAATATGTACGTTTGTCCTGAATAAATTCTGGACATTCGGCGCAAGGAAATACTCGAAGGCCGAGATCGCCCGCTTTGTTTGCCTTTACTCCCTTTCAATGTGCCTCAATAATATCGTTAATCAGGGAGTTTATCTTCTGTCGGACAGGAACAAGCTTGCCGGGGTGATTTCCGCGACAGCTGTCTGCTCTGTAATGAATTTTTTCGGGCTCAAATTCTTCGTTTTCCGCCGCAGGGTCAGTATTTAAGCCACTTCCTGAAACGCAAAATCATTCCCAGGGCAATAATTACCATGCACACTGACGCTGTCATTATGATGTTTAAAGATACATCAGTGAAGGGCGTCAAATGCTTAATAATTATGCCGGTAAAAGCCCAGAGAATTACCAGGGTGTAAAAAATATCGTTCCGGCGTATCAGCACTGCCAGGGCGAGAATTGCCGCTACGATAATCATTGCAATGGCCCAGTAAAGATCGTTGATGCCGAAGCGGTCCCACCTGATTTTAACCAATACTGCTGCGGCATTGGCGATTGTCGCGACGGAGATCCATCCGAGATAAATGCTGAACGGCAGGTGCAGGCAGAGTTTTTGCGCTGTCGAGGATGACCGGATTCCTATGCCAAGCCTTGTGTATATCGTTATCAGCGTTGCAAGGAGCAGGACCATCACAAGGAGAGACAGCTCGATCATTTCGAAGTGCCATGCGAATATCCAGAAGCTGTTGGCTAAGCATGAAAGGAAGAAGAAGAGGCCTGTCCTTTCATGTTCCTGCAGTGTATTTTTAACCCTGCCGAACATGTCCCTTGCCTGGTAAATTATAAAAACAAGAAGCAGCAGGTAGATAACTCCCCATATTGAGAAGGTGATGCCTGCCGGAGTGAAGAGGCTCTTATACTCGTTAGACACATCGCCCGTTCCCCTGCCGTTGAAGCGCACTATATTCGCAAGGGCGTTTATCGTGATCATGATAGCAAAACCGGCAATATTGAGAGCCTGCAAAAAAAATGGTGATTTTTCTGTTTTCATAAAACGCCTCCGCTTGAAAATATTCTAATTAGACGGGGTTATTATATCAAAATAAAATTGAAACCTATAAATCGAAGCCGCAGTATGAAAGGCTGAAGCTTTTATTGCATATGGGAAAGTCCGAGATCCCGTTATTCCTGGCCGCTATGGCCAGGCCGGTCCAGTTATGGAAAGACGGGTCGGTTATCTTGTAGCGGATTATGCCGCCGTCTTTTCCAGTGACTGCCGCATGGAAAGTCTCCCCCCTCCAGCCTTCGACAAGCGAAATGGTCAGTGATTCCGGGGCGCTTTCGCCGAGGGGGACTAAGCCTGCGCCGTCTCCGGGAAGATTATCGAGAACTTCGAGTATGAATTTAATGGACTGTCTTATTTCTATATAGCGGATATAAGCCCTTGAAAAAACATCGCCTCCCGGAAGGGTTATTTTATGGATCGGAAAATTCCTGTATATCCTGTATGGATGGTCGCTTCTCGCGTCGACAGGCATGCCGGAAGCCCTTGCCGCCGGGCCGACCATGCCCAGGGTCCTGGCGTCTTCATAGGTCAATATGCCTGTCTGCTCAAGCCTGGCAAGGACGCTCGACGAGGAGAAAAAGGCTTCGGATATGTCCTGCGTGTCGAGATCGAGCCTGCGGAGGATCCCGCCGAGTTCCATCGAATATTGCTTATCTATATCATATACGACGCCGCCCGGCCTGATGAGCCCCCTCCCGAACCTGCTGCCGCATAGGCTTAAAAAGGAATTGATGATCTTTGTCCTGAGGGCCCCGTATATCGATTTTCCCTGGATAAATGCAATATCGCCCGCGATTGCGGACAGGTCTCCGAGGTGGATCGCGATTCTCTCTAACTCCAGAGCGATACCCCTGACTGCCTGCGACCTCCTGCTTATAACGCTTCCGCAGAGGGATTCCATAAGAGCGGCATTTGCCGATGCGTTTGAAATTACGGAATCCCCGGCGATGCTTTCTGCAAGGAACGGAGCGGATTCGATTTTCATCCCCGCCATCATTTCTTCAACACCCCTGTGCTGGTACCCTAACATTATCTCGAGGTGGTAAACCATCTCTCCGCTGCATTGAAAACGGAAATGCCCGGGTTCGATAATCCCGGCATGAATTGGGCCTACCGCAAGTTCATGCACTCCTTCCCCGTCCATCCTGTAAAAATCGTAACGGCCCCCCAGGCAGTTCCTGACTGGTTTAAGCCAGGGGTGGCCGATCGGCGTAAGTGAAAACTGCTCGGCGAGTTCCCTTTCGAAAAGGTGAAAAGCCGGAAAAGCAGGAGTGAGAGACGGGTATGAATCGCCCTCTTTTACCATAGCCGATAGCGCGGCGAGCCTCGAATCGTCGTCATGCGCCATAATGGCTATCAGCCTGACGGCTTTTTTATCTTCCCTGATGCCGAAAAGGCTGACAGGCCGCATATCGGAGTTTTTCAGGATCTCTTCAAGGAATCCGCCCATTTCGAGCAAAGGGATATCTGAAAGTTTCATTAAAGAGTTATTGGTTACAGGCAGCATGGACATTTAAGATTCTCCTATAATAACGAAGCCGCTTCCCTGATTATTTTTACCAGGGGCTCAGGGAAAACGAGCCCTATTATCAGCATTGCGGACAAAAATACGGCCTGGGGCAGATAACGCATGAAGCCTAATTTAACCTCGGATGCGGGAGCCGCCGCGGGGGCCTCCTGCCCGAAGCACATACCGAGAACTTTGCTGCTGATGCCGTAAAGTATAATGCATATGAGCAGGGCAAAAACAGCCATCGGGAATATAAGCCCTTTATCGAAAAATGCTTTTACGATCAGGAATTCGCTGATAAAAAGGGGGAATGGGGGCATCCCTGTTATGCCTGTAAACGATAAAAGCCAGAGCCATGCCGTTTTTTTATCCCTCCTGTAAAGTCCATGAACATCCCCGATGAGCCTGCTGCCGTAAAGGGTCAGCACATTTCCTGAAGTAAGGAAAAACGAGGCTTTAATAAATGCATGGGCGAGAATGTGCAGCAGCGCGGCGAACAAGCCTATCCCTCCGAGAGCGGCGCCGATCATCACGATGCCCATGTTCTCGATGGAGGAATATGCGAGCATCCTCTTGTAATTATTTGTTCTTGAAATATAGACTGCACAGACGAATATCGAGAGGAAGCCCATTGCCAGCATTAAAATCCGGGCGAAATGAGCATTTCCGGTCAATTCCATCAGTTTATAAACCCGCAGTATCCCCAGGCATGCCGTATTGAGCAGCATTCCGCTTAACATTGCCGAGACAGGGGAAGGCGCCTCCGAATGGGCGTCGGGAAGCCAGGCATGCATCGGGGCTAATCCCATCTTTGTACCGAAACCGAAAATGATAAAGACGAAGGATATCTTGAGCCAGAAGGAGTTCATAAGCCCTGAATTATTATAGAGGTCTGCAAAAAAGAGGCTGCCGCCCGCATTGAGTGCGCCGGGTCCCATGCCGAGGGTCAGAAGGATGATACCGACAAATGCTAACGCTATACCTATAGAACATATAAAGATATACTTCCAGGCAGCCTCGAGGGAGGTTTTGATTTTTTCATAATAAATCAGGTAGGCGCTGGTCAGGGTCGTGGCCTCGATAAATACCCAGAGGAGGGCGAGGTTGGTGCTGAATATAACACCGGTCATCGCTGCGACAAAAAGCATAAAAAAGATCGTATAATAAGTGTGAGACGGGCCGGATACATTATCATGGCTTGAGAAGGAAATATTATACAGGGCAACGCCTGCAAAAAGGAAGCCAAGGATAAGCATAAAAAAAGAGCTGACGGTATCGGCCTTGAGGTAGGCTGTCAGTGCCGAGGGGTGAAACAGCTCGAACACGGACACCGCGAGGTATACTATCGAATAAAAAACGAGGGCGGCATTGTTGAGAAATTTATTCCTGAAGAAAAGCAGCAAACCTGCAGCGGCAGGTATAAGGAAGATCAATATAAGCATGAATGCATACCTCACTCGTCCCTGAGCTTTGTCAGGGTGTCAATATCCTGCCTGTCGAACTGGTCCTGTATCTTGTTTACAAATAATCCTAACAGGTAAACCCCCGTAAAGATATCGAGAAGAACACCGAGATCGATGATAAAGGGCATATCCCTGGCAATAGAAAGAGAAAGGAGGAAAATTCCGTTTTCGAGCATCATATAACCCAGGACATGCGTTACTATATTCTTTTTGGATATAATTAAGAAAAGGCTGATAAATATTACGGAGAATGAAATCCCGAAATAAAGGCTGTTTACAGTTTTCGAATAAGCCATTATCCAGTATGAAATAAAGAATCCAAGGGCAAACAGAATGCTTGAAACTATCAGCGAATATATATTGGGAAGGTTCGGTTCGATGTCTCTTAAAACCCCGTTTTTACGCACGATCCTTGTCAGGAAAACGGGTATTACGGTCGCTTTTATGATAAAGGTTTCCGCGGCGAGAAAAATGAAATTTAGCGGTTTAAAGTCCGCAAAGCCTATCACTACAAGAAGTCCCAGCAGCGCTCCCTGGGCTGAAAGTATCTTTATATAACCTTCTATTCTTCCGGTTACAGCCACTAAAAGCATGGTCGTGCCGAAAAGTATTATAATCATGCTTATCATATCAATCCTCCGCGCAGCCATACTCCGGCTGCAGAAAGCGCAATAAGGGCAAGCGATGACATCACGAGTATAAACTGGAAAACATGCGCCATACGCAGACGCGCCGTGAATGATTCGAGGGTTCCTACGGCAACGGCCGCGAGGATTTCAAAACCGGCCCACATCGCGAGTGCGGCAGGAGCCCCTGCATCTGGCGGCAATATTATCGCGGCTATTATTGAAGCGATTATTACCATTTTCATGCCGGCTGCGTAATTCAAAAACGCCAGTCCGGGGCCTGAATTATCGAGAGCCATCACTTCATGGACCATAGTCAGTTCGAGGTGGGTGGCCGGGTCATCGACAGGGACGCGGCACCCCTCTGTTAAAAGCATTATAAACAAGGCCGATGCCGTCAGCACCGTGATTATTATTCTGAAGTGCGCAGGACCGGCGGGAACGCTTATAAAGCTCCCTAAGGGCGTCTGCAGTGCTGAAGGGCTGCCGTTGATAAGAGCGAGGGTTCCCAGAAGGATAAAAAATGCCGGTTCGACAAGCGCTCCGAAAGAGGCTTCACGGCTTGACCCGAGCCCCTCGAAGCTCGAACCGGTATCCATTGCTCCTATGATGGAGAAAAACCTTCCGGTTCCTAATATATATGCGAAAATGACGAAGGAAACCACTCCGGCATTCTCCGTGTTTAAGGCGACGAGCGGAAGGCCCCCGGCAAGAGGGGCAAGCATTCCCGCCGTTATTACAGACGCCAATGATATAACAGGTGCAAGCCTGAAGATAAGGGACGACGAGCTGCTTATAACTTCTCCCTTCTGTAAAAGTTTAATAAATTCGAAAAACGGCTGCATGATGCCGGCGCCCTTCCTGCCCTCCCAGAAGGCCTTGACCCTGTTGATAATGCCTGTGAAAACGAAGGGCATGGCCAGGAGAAATATTATGCTTCCGGCAGCAATAATCATAGTCCGGCCCCCATCACCAGGAACAGGGCCACGAGAAGAAAAACAAGTCCGTAGATCAGGTAATTCTGGGTCTTTCCGCTCTGGATCCATGTGAACAGGCCGAGAACTCTGTTGATCAGCTTTACTCCCGGTTCGATCACATACCTGTCGAGTATATCTTCTGTACCGGATATTATTGAAGATTTCCCGGGGAAAATCCCGGCGGGAAGTACGTATTCTTTTTTCAGACCGACGGCCCTGCTGACTACCTGGAGAACAGGGTCTGAAAATGATGACGCGGTATACTGCATCCTGGGAGTCTGCGGGTAAGCGCAGCCCCATGAGGGAGCTCTTCTTTCTAACTTTCTCCCGGGCAGCAAAACTCTTACGATCCATAAAAGAGCGGTAATTCCTGTGAATATAAGGAATATCCTTGAAACCGAAGCTAAAACTGCGATGATCCGCCCGCTGCCGCCGAAGAGGGCCTGTCCGGTGAGATTGATTACGGCCGGTTTGAGCAAATCAACCGCATACCGCGGGAAAAGCCCGATAAAGAGCATTATCAGAGTGATCAGGACCTGGGGTATTATCATGATCAGCGGAGTTTCAAGAGCTTTAAGAGGAGGCGTCGAACGGTTCGTCCCTAAAAAAACCGTGCTCATCGACCTGGTGAAACCGAGCAGGGTCAAAGCTCCCGTCAGTGCCAGACCTGCGATAAGGAGGATCAACACTATCGATGTCCCGGGTTTGAAGACGGAAAGGCCGCTTATAAGCCCCATGTATATCAAAAATTCGCTGGTGAATCCGTTCAGCGGAGGCAGGCCGCTCACTGCCGCGGACCCGGTTAGATACATCGAGGATGTAAGAGGCATGCTTCCGGCCAGGCCGCCGAGTTTTTCCATGTCCCTTGTATGGGTCTGCCTGTAAACCGATCCTGCCGCAAAAAAAAGCTGTGTCTTGAAAAGTGCGTGGTTGAGTATATGAAGCAGGGCGCCGGTCATACCGAGGGTAGCCATCAAGCCGTTCCCGAACGTCATCCCGAGCATGCCGGTTCCTATTCCAAGCCCTATTATGCCAATGTTTTCTATGCTGCAGTAAGCTAACGACCTCTTAAGGTCTTTCTGCGCCATGGAATAAAGGCTTCCAAAAATGCAGGACAGAATCGCGCTGAACAAAACTATATATGAAACCGCGGGGGACGGGGCCCCTGTCAATGTCAGCATCCTTAGAATGCCGTAAATCCCGGTTTTGATCATAACACCCGACATCATTGCCGATACAGGTCCCGGAGCTGCAGGGTGCGCCCTGGGCAGCCAGGAATGGAACGGGAAAAAACCGGCCTTGATGCCGAATCCAGCGAAGAAAACTAAAAAGAGGACGTCGGTCATTGTTTTATTATTATCAAAATATTTCTTGAAGGAAACGAGGGTAAAATCCCCGGTTTTGCTTGAAAGGAATAAAAACCCTGAAATAATCACAGCCAGGCAGAGATGCATGCTTACAAGATAGTAGATTCCGGCCCTTGTATTTTTAGCGTCTTCATAATCGAAAATGACAAGGAAAAAAGAAGAAAGCGACATGAGCTCCCAGGCAAGAGAAAAAGCGATAATATTCTGCAGGGTGACGACAAGGATCATCGACAGCGCTAAAATGCTGCTGAAAAAATAATACCCCGAGATCATTTTCGAACGGCCGCCGTTTCTGTAAATACCCATGTAGCCTGCTGAATAGATGCTGCCCAGCAGCGTAAACAGGAGGATTATAAAAACGAAAAAAGCCGAAAGCGGATCGATTACTATGGGCACTGTTCCGAAAAGGGTGTTGGGAGTCAATGATGCGCGGACGGATCCATTCATAGCAAATATTTTATATAAAGGGTACAGAAAAAACAGGAATGCTGCGGCTGAAAAGAAAACATTTACAGCGGCCTTCATGACGGGCTTAACCGCAAGGGATAAAACGCCTCCTGCGGCTATGGAAAAAATAGAAAGGAAAAAAAGAAGCTCTGCGCTCATTTCTTCATCCACTCTTTTTCTTTTGTTTCTATATATTCCAGGAGATCCTTTTCGCAGGCCTGTTTTTTTATCAAAGCCATGAAATCCTCCTGCTGGCATAGGTATGCTATCCTTGAAAGGATTTCGAGGTGCCTTCTCGCGTTAGCGCAGAGAACTATGAACATTGATGTGACTTTTTCCCCGTCGAGGGCCTGGAAATCGGCCCCTTCTTCGAGAAAACAAAGTGAAACGTTCTCGTTTTCAATATCCGAGACGATAGGGTTCCGCGGGTGGGGGATTGCAATGCCCTTGCCCATGGCAGTCGGCATCATTTCCTCCCTTTCAAGGAGGGTAGAGGTGAGGGTCTGCCTGTCCAGCCCCGCGGGCAGGTTTATCACGCTGATGGAGTTTGTTATGGCCTGCACTGCATCATGACCTTTTATCCCGTAAGCTATTCCACCCTTTTTCAGGAGCTTGTTAAGAGAAACTGGAATATTGGTAAGGGCCATATCGAGGATATTTTTAGACACCGGCCATTTGTTCTTCAATACCCATTCCTGTATTTCCGCGCTGTTGAAAAAATATTGATGCCGGACATCGTAAGCCGGAATTTTTCCTTCCTTTATCCAGGAAACAAGGGTTTTTTCGGGGATGCCGAGAAGAGCGCATACATCCTTGATTTTTAGATCCATTTTTTATTTCCTTTTTCTGAGCAGATCCATCAGTCCGTTGATAAAAGTCAGGGGATGTACCGGACAGCCCGGAATATAAAGGTCAACCCTGTGTCTATCAAAAAATGACCTGTCAGTTTCATGAGATGTCTGAAAAATTCCGCCGCTTATTGCGCAAGCCCCTGCCGCTATTATAAGCCTGGGGTCCGGGACGGCGTTGTAAGCCTCTTCCAGTGCGGCGGCCATATTGCCGCTCACCGGGCCGGTAATAACTATTCCGTCCGCATGGCGGGGCGAAGCCGTGAATTCTATACCGAACCTTCCCATGTCGAAATTTGCGTTCGAACATGCATTCAGCTCCAATTCGCATCCGCCGCAGCCGCCGGCCGAAACCTGCCGGAGCTTTAAAGACCTCCCGAACAGCCTCGAGATAGCACCGGGCATGGGGACGAATAATTTTTCAAAATCGGAAATGCTTTCGCCTTCGCCGATAACTAAAGCATCCCTTGAAGTCGCGGCTGTTTTGTAATAGGAGGAAAAACTGATTTTGCCGTTCTCCGCGCAATCGCCGCATAAAAGACATTTGCCAAGGTCTATTTCGTGTTTTTCAGCAGACAATGCGCCGGAAGGGCACCTGGCGGCGCCTGCGGGCGCAACGGGCTCCTTTTTTATCAGGGGAAAACCCCGGAATTTTGAGTTTATTTGAGCTTTCCTGATGTCCCTGATATATGGAAAGCCATGGCTGAATCTGGATTTTAAGAGTTTGAACATTGATCCTGTACCTGTAAATTATTAAACAGGTAATTTTAATCCCGATCGGCGGAAAAATCAAACTAAGGCCCTTTAATCCAGATTCGCCGTAGCGGAGTTTAACTGATCTTCACTTTACTGCCTATCTTTTCCCTTACGAAATCTATATGTTCCCGGAGAATATAAAACGATTCCGCGAATGAGACCGGAACGTTCTTGTTGACCTCTCCCTCTATCCTGTCAAGATCCGCGAATACTTCCGACATCTGGGAAGGCAGCTCCTTCATGACCCTCTGTTCGAGGTTCAGGAGTTCGCGGTACCACTTGTAGATACGCCTTCTGATCCTCCACTGGAAGAACGCCGGCACTCCGCGTATGATTGAAGGAAATATTACCACGAGGGGCAGGATCAGGACCAGGATCCTGTCAATGAGGCTTGCGATCCAGAACGGGAATGTCTTGTAAAGGAAATTCTGCCCCGATTTATGAAAGCGCTCGGCGTCAGGGCTTATCGCGAAATCGTTTTCAAGGAGGGCGGGAAATTCATTGCGCGCCTTGATGAGGCCAGGCCCGCTGTGCACTTTCGTGGCGGCATCGAGGATCAGGTCTGAAAGCGCCGGGTGCAGGTTTTTCCTTGCCAGTATTTCGATGACCGGGCCGACTAATGTGATGTCGTGCGGAGGGATATTTTTGCCGAAGTCTATGCCGCCCATAGGATAAACGACTTTATGCAGAAATATGAAGCGCTTCGTATAGGCGTCCGCCTGGGTGAAATCGTAAAGCCTGACCTGCTGGTCCCGCATCAGTTCCCTCATGCTCTCGGAAGTGACCGAATCCCCCATCAGGAATACCGCGTCGACTCCACCGCTTAAAAACATCTTCACCGCGTCGTCGGAGTTCGTTTCGATAAGGGATGTCGGGCCTCCGGGGAGGATGCCGTTATTCGTGAGGAGAAGGTGTGAAAATTTCCTGGTCCCGCTTCCGCGCTCGCCTACGGCCAGGCGCCTGCCCTTGAAATCTGAAATCAGGGCCAGCGGTACCGGGTTCCTGTAAAAGAGGTATACCGGTTCATATCCTACGGCGCCCAGGGTCATCAGGCTGGTGAAATTTGAATTGCTGACGATGCCGCTTTGAACAAATCCTATTTCAGCCTTTTTCTCCAGGAGGTTCCTGTAATTTTCCAATGATCCGTCGGAGTCAAGGATGATGAGGTTTACGCCGCTCTTTTTAAGTATTTCCTTGTATCTTTCCGCATAATGGTGTAAAGAGCTCCCCTCGGGACCAGCCGAGATGATCAGTTTTGCCGGGGGCGCCGAACTGAAAAACCAGTAAACAGCCGCCAGGGATATCAGAACGAGAAGTATGGCCGATGCAGCCACAACGGCGCGCGGCCTTCCGAACCTGTCTAAATTTGATAAAATCTGTTTCATCGTTTCCTCCGGTCAGGACTTTTTCAATATTGCTTCTATTTCACAAATAGTATTCTTTTTCAAAACCTCGTTAACCAGCTCAACGGCTTTTTTTGTTTCGATCCGCGAAATAAATTCCTGGACTTTCGGAAAATTCGCCGGTTCGATGCTTATTTTCCTTATGCCGGAGCCTATCAGGAAGGTCAGGTATTCGGGTTTGTTTGCCATGTCTCCGCAAATCGAGATGTCTTTGCCATGTCTTATGCTTGAAGATATTATACGGTTTAGCGCCCTTAATACGGCCGGATGATGCGCTGTGTACATATCGGCAACGTCGTCGTTTGTCCTGTCCACGGCAAGGATGTACTGGACAAGGTCGTTTGTGCCTATGGAAAAAAAGTCGGAGACAGAGCAGAAATCGTCGATCAGCTCGATTACGGAAGGTATTTCGATCATCATGCCGATCTCGGGCTTTTTATTATGCGGTATGTTTTTGCTCTCGAGAAATTCGGAGCAGTCAAGGACTATCTTTTTCGCCTTTGTGAATTCTTCGAGCGAGGATATCATTGGGAACATGATCTTAATATTCATCAAATGGCCGGCCCGGAGTATAGCCCTTATCTGCTTTTTGAAAATATCCTCCTGCTTAAGGGAAAAGCGTATCGAACGCAGGCCGAGAAAGGGATTCTGCTCCCTGGGGGAGTTATTATATGGAAGGACCTTGTCGCCGCCTATGTCGAGGGTCCTGAATATCACCTCCCTCCCTTTTGCGCCGTCAAGGAGAAGACTGTATATTTTGTACTGCTCCTCCTCGTTGGGGAAATCCTTTCTCACCAGAAAAGGCATTTCCGTCCTGTATAATCCGACGCCTTCGTAGGGCATATCCTCCGCGGTTTTAAGGTCGCTGAGGAGATTGATATTTATCATCAGGTTTATCCTGACCCCGTCTTTTGTGAAGGTTTCATTTTTGAGCACTATGTTTTCATGCACCAGTTCCGACCTGGCTTTGTTCCTGGCGTTAAACTGGCCTACAATTTCCCGGGTGGGGTTGATGTAAATATTACCTGTTTCCGCATCCATCAGGATCATTGTCGAATCGGGAAGATCGAGTATTCCGGGGTCGTCCGCAATAATAACAGGGATCTTGAGCGTCCGGGCCAGGATGGAAAGATGCGAGGTTGAGCCTCCGGTAAGAAGAATGATGCCGCCGGCTTTTTCCGAAAAAAGGCGGATCAGGTCGGAAAGCAGGAGTTCGCCGGCGACAACAATTTTATTGTCTACTCCGGGCATTCCTGTTTCATTTTTCATGAGGTTGTTAAGAACCCTCTTTGCTATATCCTCTATGTCTTTTGCCTTTTCCTTTATATACGCGCTTGTGCTGTTCTGCAGGAGATTGATAAGGTTTGTGGCAACCCTTATGATTGCCTCAGGCGGGTTTTCACCGCCTTCTATGAGCCGCATTATTTCGCCGCTGAAATTCCTGTCCCGGAGAAGGAGGAGATGCGCCCCGAAAATCAGGGACGCGGCCTCGGAGAAATCCTTTTCGATAACCTTCTGCAGTTCGGCTATTTCGTTTTCAGTGCTCTCGAGAGATGCGCTGAATTCATCCCTTGTGTACTTTTTATTTTGTGCGGTTTTGATGAAAAATTCGAACGGCCTGGCCTGGCTGATCTTGTAAATTTCGGAGTAATGAAAACCCTCGGACGCCGTTTTGCCCTTTATGAAATTATAAGCGCTGCCGGTCCCGTCTTTTGCCGTTTTGCTCTTCCCTTCCGCCTGTCCGGCTGCGGGGCCTCCGATAAAGTTCATCAGCCTTGCATTTTCAATCATAATGGCCAGGTTCGAGGCTATTATTCTCGAGAGCTTGATCTCTCCCGCTGTAAAAGTCTGACCGATCTCCCTCTGAAGCATCAATACGCCGATTTTAGTGACCCCTCTTTCAATGGGAAGCACGAGGTAAGCGTCGTATATCTCTTCGTTTATACCCGGGATGCTTTTAAATTCAGGGTTTGCGGATCCGCGCTTTTCATAGACGACCCTGGATTCCCTGAGGGACAGCCCTGCGAGCCCCTCGGTTATCTTTATTTTCAGGCTCCCGGCGGGCCGGGGGTTAAGACCGATATTGGCAAGCATTGTAAGTTCGCCCGACTTTTCATCGTAAAGGTAAATGGAGCATATTGTGGACTTAAGGAATTCGGAAATTGCATGAACAGTCCTGTCGAGGATAGTCCGCAGGTCGGCTCCGTCTTTATATATATTATTGAGTTCAACTATATTGAATAGAAGGTCGATCGGCTTCATGTGTCAATCCTCCCGGATGTAAAGCCTGCAACGGCGTTCCTGTAGGTCTTGGCCTTATATAACGCCTTGTCTGCCATTTTAACAAGCAATTCCGATATTTTATCCTTGGTGTCTTCTATCTTACCCCAGTCGGCGCCTTTCACATCGGCGACCTCGAAAATTTCAATCAGGCTTTGAATGCCGAGGGTATTCCGGATATATTTTTCGTTATCCCTGAGCGATGCGACGCCCGAGCTTGTGGTGACGTTAATGGAATGCTTTCCATATCTTATTTTAATATCGGCGATAGTTTTCCGGAGCATCTCGGCGGCATAGACGGCGTTCTTCAAATTAGTATCCGGCAGAACAATCAGAAATTCATCGCCCCCGTACCTTCCGGCTATATCGTATTTCCTGATAAATGATTTTATCGTTTTGCCGGCTTCGGAAAGAAGCAGATCCCCGGCCTGGTGGCCATATGTATCGTTAATATTTTTAAAATGATCGATATCGGAAAAAATGACCGATATGTCTCTAAACTGCCTGATGGATAATTCCCTTTTCAGATTTTCCAGTATGGTCTTGCGGTTGTTCAGCCCTGTCAATTCATCCCTGGTCGCCATCCGTTTTATTTTTTTAAGCTCGTAATACTTTATAAGCTGCTCTTCCACGGTAATTATGAAAAGCTTTTCCTCGATAGGTTTTTTTAAAAATGCCGCGGCCCCGAGCTCCCTTCTTTCAAGCATTAATGTATCATCAGCTACCGCTGACAGGAATATAAAAGGAATTTCTTTATGTACCGGATTGTTGATAAGCCTGTTATGGAGATCGTCGCCTTTCATATTCGGCATATTGTAATCGCAGATTACAATATCAGGCGAGTATTCATAAAGTGCCTCCAGGCCCTGTTTCCCGTCGGACGCCATTATGAAATTTTTAAAGCCGTTATTCAGCAGGTACTTGTAAATTATTTCACAAATATTCCTGTCGTCGTCTATTATTAATATTATGCCTCTTTTATAGTCGGTGCTGTTTTCGCCGTTTAAATCCTGAAATATTGTTTTAATATTGTTATTATTCATCTTTTCTTCGAGATCGGTCTGTATAAGGGTTTTAATATCGGTTTTATTTCTTGAGGATGCTTCTTTCCGGCTGAAATCCTTCCTGTCAAAATGCCCGGCGCCCTTTTTCAGCCTGACCGTGAATTTTGACCCTTTCCCATCGCCCTCCGATTCGGCCCAGATTTCCGCCTTGAGAAAATCCGCGAGCTGTCTCGAGAAAGCTAATCCTATTCCAGTGCCATGATAGCGGTTATTTCTCCCTTCCTGAAGCTGTTCAAACCGGTTAAAAATTACGTCTAACTTATCAGGAGGGATGCCGATGCCGTTATCCGAGATGGCGATGGTTATATTGTCTTCCTCTTCTTCGAGAACGACCCTGATAACTCCTTTGCCGGGATTAACGAATTTCACGGCATTCGAAAGTATGTTATCAAGAATTTCTTCGAGCTTATCGGAATCCGTATAAAAATCCTCTATTGTTTTTTCCGGAAATATTCTTTCTATTTTTATGCCGCTGGCGCTTACGGAGGATTCGTAATAATCGAGCAGGGTATTGAGATCGGCCTCAATATCGACTTTCTCGATCCTGAGTGTAATGCCCCTGGCGTCTATTTTTGCTAATTCAAGAAGCTTGTCTATGGTATCTTTAAGCCTTAGCGAGGAATTATATATCATCTGGAATTTGTCTTTCGAGTCCTCGCTGATAGTCTCGTCAAAATGGAGGGCAAGATCGGCTGCGTTAAGTATGACCGTCAGGGGAGACCTGAAGTCATGAGTAATATTGGCTATAAAATCGTTTTTAAGCACATCGAGATCTTTGAGCTTGGTATTAGCGTTTTCAAGTTCGGAAGTCCTCTCCCTGACTTTGTGTTCGAGCTGGTTCGCGTACATGTATAATTCATTTGTCAGCCTCGCCCCTTTTATAGCTCCGCTTATCTGGACCGAAAGCGTTTCATAAATGTAGCTCGTCGTTGTCTGAACGTCATAAAGCAGGTAGCCGAAATATTCCGTTTTAAAATAGAGAGCCATGACTACATATTCATGAGGGCCGGCATTATCTGTTTTTACGGGGAGCAGATTTTTTGAAGGGAAGGGGTCCAGGCTGATCCTGCTGTTATTTTTATCGTAGGCAAATAAAACCCTTGAAAGCTGCCTTGTCTTGTCTTCGAAAAGACAGGCGTAAAAGCTTTCGAAATGGAACTGGGGCGGCAGGTTCGACAGCACGGCTTCTTTGAGTATATCGATATCGAAAGTGTTGATAAAACTTTCGGTGACATCGAAAACGACATGCGATTCAAGGGTCGACATAGCCCTTTTCTCGGACTCTTTCTCCTTGATGAGCAGGCCGAATAAAGCCTGGGTTTCATTCCATAACTGCCGGCAGTTATCGCGTTCACCGGCTGGTAAATAACGGTTTAGCAGGCTGCCGTAAAATATCGAAATAAATTGAAATATGGTAATTATTTCTTCATTGCTTTCGAGCAGAATTCTGAAAAGGCAGAGGAACTCTTCTAACAGCGCGGATTTATTCCCTCCATCCTCGGCAGCCTCGCAATATCTGTCGATAAGGGCTGTCAGGTGCTTCTGCAGGTCTATTTTACTGCTCAGATATGGAAGTTCCCTTTTCATTGTTTCGCCGATTTCTTGTTTAAATAAGTCTTTATCTAATTCGCCTGCCGCCGGAGCGCCTGCCACAAACTTTTCATTCATAATAAAGCTCAATTTATCCGAAGCCCTGCAGCCGCAGGATTCCCTTATGATGAACTCTGTCGGAATAACGGTTTTTGAGGGGGGATTTTTACCTTCAATCATGGAAACAAGCACTTTGACGCTTTCCCGGCCCAATTCATAAAACGGCTGTTTTACCGTTGTGAGGGTAGGCTTTGCCGTCCAGCATTCCTGCGTATCATCGTAGCCGGTCACCGCCGCATAATCAGGAACTTTCAGCCCGTACCTTTTCATTTCCCTTATCACATTTATCGCCATGTAGTCATTGGCGCAGACAACGGCGTCAAATTTCACTTTTCTCTCGTTAAACAACGTCTCGAACGCCTTGGTTCCGCTCTGATAGCTGAAATCTCCCCGGGCTACAAGGCTGTTGTTAAAATCGATGCCATGCTTTTCCAGGACATTTTTATAGGCTTCAAATCTCTCTATCGAATCGAAATTGCCTTCATTTCCGGTTATAAAAGCTATGTTTTTGTATTTGTGATATTCGACCAGGTGATTTACAAGGTCTGTCATCCCTTTTTTATTATCGATGAGAATGTTATTGTAGCCTTCGAGAAGGGAACCTATGTTGACTATGGGAATGCCCTGATATTTCAGGAGGAATTCCTGCATGCTCTTTTCCGGAATGAAATTGCCGATAGAACCTTCAACGATTATCCCGTCTATATTATCCTGACCGGGGAGATCGTAAATGAAATTGCAGTTTTCGCCTAAAACGGGCCCTGACTGGCTTTTTAAAAATCCGCCCCCGAAACCCGTGAAATTCTGGCTGTATTCCCTGCAGGAATTGACGATATTGTAAAAAAGATTCGCCGTGTAAGCCCCGTAAAAATCTCCGAAAAGAAAGCCTATATTATAGCGTTTATGGTTCATCAGTTCCCCTATATCTATAAAGGAATTATATCATTTTATTGAAAATTCCACAAGAATGGAAAGTTGCTGACCATATGCTTTCTCGGGGTTTTATTTCAAGACCGGCTTACTAAATCTGATAAAGATCAGATCCGGGCACCGGGCCTTTCTTCAGGATGAACAGCCCTATACCAATATACTCACGGTATTTAAGGTAATTCAGCTTTTCAAGAGCCCAGACCGGGTCGTCTCCGCGGTCCTCATAATATACTTTAAACCATTCCGGTTCATAATACACCTTGCTGAACTGGCTTTTAAAGCCCTTCTTTTCCAGCTCCCACAGGAGACCTTCCCGGGTCATTACTTTTATTTTCCGGTTTGCCCAGATGTTCCATACATCGGCAGGAACCGGACTCCCCATGAAAACCACTTCTATCAATATGAAAATTCCATCGGCCTTTAAAACACGGTAGGCTTCACTGACGCCCCTGTCGAAAAAAGCCGCCACGGCACCGCAAGAATAAATATAATCGAAAAATGAATCATCGTATACAAGCGACTCGCCGTTTCCTGCGAAAAAGTGAAGATTTTTCAAATTCTTCCTCGAGGCGATCCGTATTAGTTCTTCATCCCTGTCGATTCCTATTACGGTGCTGCCGTATTTTTCCGCGAGGTAGCTTTCGAGTTCTCCGGTTCCGCACCCGACGCTTAAAAGGCTGTCGGATTTTTTCAATGAAACATGTTTTTCCGCCTCGAGCGTCAGTTCGATTCCCGCCGGTGTGACAATTCTCTTTCTTGTGTTTTCAAGCATCCGTCCTCCATCCATTGTATAAAACAATGCCTATATGAATACTATGATATAATTATAATCATAACATTCATGCTTGTCAACAAAAAAGAAATTCATTCACTGCCACTGCCTCATTGCCGTCTCGCTGGTAAGGGCCTCCCATGCGGTTTTCGGGGCGCTCGGTGCGTATGTCCTGAGTCCCAGCGTTTCGAGGTATGCGACAAATGCGGCATTTCCGCTTAATCCGTAATTGCCCGCCATGGCTAATGCGCCGGCATAGCTGTAGTCGTTGAGCCTTAACAGGGCGACGAAAGGCATTCTCGACTGGTAAGAGTCCCATGCCGCAAAGAGATTATGTATGAATTGCGCCTGCGAGGCATCGCTTCCTCCGCATGAGGCGGATGTGGGATAGCCGGCTTCCTGGAGATAAACGGGCGTGCTGCCGACAAGAGCGAAAACCTGGCTAAGGTCCGATGCAACCACCGACGGGTCCCTGTCCTGGAAGGTGGTGCTGTCGATAGGGTAGTAAGTCAGGCCGATGACGTCGACAGAGCCCAGGAGGCTCAAAATACCCGATTGCACCGTTACGCCGCCGTTTATGAGTCCGTAAAGTGAAACGGTAACGCCGACTTTTATTCCGGGTCGGATGCTGTGGATATACGGAACTACCGCGCTCAAGAAAGTTTTATACCGGGTCCAGTAAACGGAAGCGGACGCCGCCGGCGGAAGATCTATCTCGTTTCCGATCTGGATGGATGTAAAAGATGCATGCGGCATCATTGAAAATACCCATGCAATATAATTTGTGAACCTGCCGATGACTATGGCGCTGTCCAATGCCGATCCGCTAAGATCAGAGGGGAGCATGTACCCCGTGGTATCTATAGGCGAGACGGTCAGCGACACTTTTGAAGCCGGAACTGTAAAGGCATAGTATCCGTCGGAATCGACAAGCTGGCTTGAGTAATCGCTATAGATTCCGTGAGCCGGGCCGGATCCTGGCCCTTCGTCGCTATTCCAGTCTACATGGACTGTCCCTGCGCGGACCCCCGCGGATAAGGCGTCATTATAGCCCTGAACAAAGGTATAATTGGAGCCCGGATCGTTGGCGTCCATTCCCAGTATGCGGCTTCCCTGGGGCTGGACTGGCGGAGCCGAAGCCGGACCCGGTCCCGTATTACCGGCGGAGGGGCCTGAACAGCATGATAATATTAAACAAAGCAGGATTATTCCCGGTATAAGCCTCATCGTTTTCTCCTTAGTTGCACTTAGCAAGCCTTGCGAGCTAAGCGTAGTTACTCTTGGCTACTTATGCGAAGCGTTTAAATCAATACTTTTCGATCGTTCTCACATTAAAATAACACACAATTGATCAGATTTCAAAAAAAATAAATGCAAGTCTTTAACTTTTGCCCCTGAGGGCCTCGGGCTCCAGCCGGTATTGGCTTTAATTTGAAATAATGTTATAATTTAATTCGATATGCTTCTGACTGAGTCCGGCGGGGCTCATAATTCGCCAGGGGGGAAGTGTTATGCCTGACAAATCTGTGAAGGATCTGATCCTGATGGTGGATGATGAAGAACCTATAATAAAGACAACGTCGATGATTTTAGATAAGCTTGGATACAGGGTCATATCTTCCGGTACAGGCCAGGAAGCCGTCGAAATATTCAGGGAAAAGCATGGTGAAATAAGCCTGGTAATGCTCGACCTGATCATGCCCGGAATGACGGGAATGGAAATTTTCAGGGAACTGAAGAAAATATCACCCGGCGTAAAGGTCCTGCTGACTTCGGGTATGACCCGGTATGACATAGAAAGAAATATGCTCAGTGAAGGAGTCGCCGGTATTTTAAGGAAACCGTTCACAATAAACATGCTTATAAGCGAGCTTGAAAATCTTAAAAAATAAATAAAAGGAGAAATCCGGATCGTATGAAGAATTTTAAAATTGCCGTAATCGGGGGCGATGGAATCGGCCCTGAAGTCATAGCCGAAGGTGTCAAGGTCCTGAAAAGAACCGCCGAACTTGACGGCGGCTTCAATTTCAATTTCACATATTTCCCATGGGGCTGTGATTATTATCTGCAGAAAGGTAAAATGATGGATGACGACGGAATGGAAAGGCTCAAGGATTTTGACGCCATTTACCTTGGCGCGGTCGGCAATCCGAAAGTCCCGGATCATATTTCAGTCAAGGAGCTGCTGTTTAAAATAAGGAAGGGGTTTGACCAGTATGTAAACCTGCGGCCGGTGAAGCTTCTCAGGGGAGCTCCTTGCCCTTTAAAAGATGTAAAACTTGAAGACATCAATATGATCGTAGTCCGTGAAAACAGCGAAGGGGAGTATGCGGGGGCGGGGGAGTGGCTCTTTCCCGGGCAGCAGGAGGAAGTTGTCCTCCAGACGGCTGTTTTTTCAAGAAAAGGCACTAAACGTATTATGAAGTATGCTTATGAACTGGCGAGAAAAGAGGGCAGGACGCTTTCGAGCATCAGCAAGGCCAATGCCCTTAACTATTCCATGGTTTTCTGGGATAAAATGTTTCTTGAAACAGGCGCGGAATATCCCGATGTAAAAACCTATTCGTACCTCGTGGATGCTGCGTCTATGTTTTTCGTAAAGGCGCCCGGCAAGTTTGAAATAGTCGTAAGCTCCAACCTCTTCGGCGATATCCTGACTGACATAGGCGCGGCGATCGCGGGCGGAATGGGCCTGGCTGCCGGAGCAAATATAAATCCGGAAAGGAAATATCCCTCCATGTTCGAGCCGGTCCATGGCTCAGCCCCCGATATTGCGGGCAAAGGCCTGTCCAATCCTATGGCTGCAGTGTGGTCGGCAAGCCAGCTCCTCGATTTCATGGGTCTCGAAGGCTGGGGCAAAAAGATACTGAGCTGCCTCGAATATGTAATGTCTGACGGGAAAATCCTCACCCCTGACATGGGCGGAACGGCATCGACAGGCGAAGTAGGGGACGCTATTGTAAGATCTCTTTCCATCTGACGATGAGAATTGCAACGAGAGAAGGGATAAATGAGAGAGAATAAACGGAGTGTGGTTCTTGTACATCCGAGAGGATCGAACTGGCTGAAGGGGAGCAAGGATTTGACATCCACTGCCAACCGGATGATCCCCCATGGGATACTTTCCATAGCAGCATGGCTTGAAAAGGAAGGCATAGAGGTTTATGTCCATGACTGCCTGGGACCGCAAGCCTCGCCCGGCTTTCAGGCAAATATTGAAGAAATTCTCGCTTATAAGGCGGATATAATCGGTTTTTCCGCAACCACATCGTCTTTCCCGGACGCGGCAAGAATGGCTGCCGCTTTGAAGACGGCCGGCCCGGGACTGATCACAGTCTGCGGAGGGGTTCACTGTTCTTCGATGGGGGCTAATCTCCTCAAAGATTGCCATGAAGCCTTCGATTACCTCATTGCAGGCGAAGGGGAGCTCACAATGGCTGAACTTGCGGAAGGCGGAAAGGACATTTCAAAGATAAGCGGCATTATCAGGCGCGAAGACGGTAAAATAATTGAAAACAGTCCCCGCGGGATGATTGAAGACCTCGATACGCTTCCATTTCCGGCTTATGAAAAATTAAAAGGTTTTCCCCGCGGATATAATCTGCCGCTTTTCAGCTTCGTGAAATTTCCGGGAACATCGATGGTTACAAGCCGGGGCTGCCTCTTCCAGTGCTCCTATTGCGACCGTTCGGTTTTTAAAAAAGGTTTCCGGTATAACTCGTCCGGATACATATACAGCCATTTGAAGTATCTCAGCGATAAGTTCGGCATCCGTCATGTGAATATTTACGATGATCTTTTTACAACGGACGAAAAGCGTGTCAGCGAACTCTGCCGGAAATTGATAGAGGAACCCCTGAATATGCAGTTCAACTGCGCCATCCGCGTCGGTTTTGCTCCTGATGAGCTTCTGAAGATGCTCAAAAAAGCCGGATGTCTGATGGTCAGCATCGGCATCGAATCGGCTGACCCGGATATGCTCAAAAAACACAAGGCAGGGGTGACAATAGAGGCTGTTACGGATACCGTTTCACGTATCCAGGCGGCCGGACTCCGCGCCAAGGGCCTTTTCATGATGGGCCTGCCGGGCGAGACGGAGCAATCGATCAAGCGGACCGGAGATTTTGTAATATCATTAGGCCTTGACGATATGAATATGACTAAATTTACTCCTTTCCCGGGGGCTCCGCTCTGGGATACCATAAGGGAAGAGGGAACTTTCGAGGAAGACTGGGAGCAGATGAACTGCATGAATTTCGTGTTTGTCCCCGGTACTATGGGCTCGAGGGAACGTATGGAACAGCTTTACAATGAATATATCAAGCGCTTTTATACTAACAGGGAATGGCGGAGGAAATTCATGAAACGCATCTGGCAGCACAGGCATTCCCTGTGGCATATTCTCAAACACCTGAGAGATTTTCTCTCCGCCAAAAGCCAGTTTGAGCCGGAAAAGCCCTCATGACGGTTTTATTCTTTCTCATTGTGCTATCAGCGGGTCTTCCCCTCGCTGCGCCGGCGGCCGAAACCCGGGCAGAACCCCCGATGGAAGTCCTTCAGAATGTTGTTATTCCCGACGGCGAGCACCTCGTTGTCGGGCAGTATACGGGTTCTCAAAAAACAGGCGAGATACATGCCGTAACAACCTATATCACTAAAGAAGTAGTTAAAATCTATTCCTTTTCCTGGATCTATAATAATAAGGATCTTCCTCTTCCAGGCCACTATACGAATTATGATTATATTTTCACTGTAAATTTAAAGACAGGCCGGATGATCGAGTTGAATTACGACGATACCGACTATTTCGTTAAAAGGAATAAAAACAGGGGCCTGTTTTACGAGGACTGCAAGATTTCAAATAACAGCATGAACGCTGTAATGAAGTTCTGGGACGGGGATGATGTCAGGGAAAAAACATTCGTGATCGATGAAGAAAACTCAAGCTATCCTTTCTGGCATTATATGCCCTTTTTGCTTGTCGGGGCAAGAATATTCGACTGGGACAAACCCGGTCTTGTCAATATCTGGCAGGAATATGTAAAAGATCCTTTCCCTGCTAATTTTCAAATTATCAGGAAAGGCGTCATGATCGATACTCCCCTGGGCAGTATCAAAACTACCGAAGTAATGCCCAGCATTCATATCCCTTTATTAGCCGGGATTTTGAAACAATTTACAGAATCCATGAAATTATGGTACGAAGAAGGCCCAAGGAGAAGATGGATAATGTTTCATATAGACACGGGAGATCAGACTTGGCTTTTAGAAAAAAGCGAAATCTGGCAGTGAAATGAAGCGGATCCGGATCGCAATTCTGGCGGCGGCGCTTGCGGGGGCGGCGGTTTACGCGGATACGAACAATCTTCCCCTCGACCTTCCCAGGACGCCTGTAAGCTTTATCGCCGGGTATTATCTGCCTTCGTTCACTTCATCGCCTTACGAGTTTTTCAACAGTTTCGGTTTCGCGGGTTATATACAGAATATATTTGTCACAGGCCCTAACCTGAATGTTAACTACAGCTTCCTGCACATCATCCAGTATAACACTGTACTGGCAAACAGCGCTCTTAATGCCGATAACCCTGTATATGCATGGCAGAGCCAGGATACACTCGATGTAAGCGCCGGATATTCCTTTATGTATTTCTGCCGGATCAACGCCGATGTCAATTATTCGAAGAACAGCCTTGTCTACCAGGATATCGATGATAATTTCTATGATTATTCCAGGCTCAATCCCAATCTGAATTTTGTTTATGACAGGAGATATTCATCTCTCCAGCAATGGACGCTCGGCGAGGTTTTGATATATCCTGAAGAAGGCTATTTATTATCACTGGGAGACAGCTATAATATAATTAACGATACAGGCGGGAATTTCCAGGATAATCTCAATTCAATTACCGCCAGGGGCGAGTTTCTTCTTCACCCCTTTAAAGAGCTTGTAATAGCAATGGACGCTTCGGGGCAGAGCCTTCTTGGGCATAATCAGTACCAGGCGTTTTCGCCTGAAACGAATGTAATAGGCTCTTACAATATACCCGGGGATTATTTTGCAAACGGCAGCGTTGAAATGAGGTTCCTTTTTCCGGTGGGGAGCTACTGGGATTCCCCTGCCTTCTGGTATATCGGCAGTTACGATCTGAAATTTTCTCCCGGATTTATACTCGGTTATAACGGCGCCTGCGCCGGTTATTTAAACAGCGGAGAGCAGGTGAGTTTTATCGACTCCGTATATATATCGCCGATGCTCGCAATAAGATTGAACGGCACCCTTGTTTCTGTTTTAAGATTCGATATAGCCGCCGCCTCGGGCCGTAATTTTAATTATGTATTAAGCTTCAATATAGGAGTTATCGGAAGCGTCCCGATCAATGTATGGAGGCAGGGATATTGAATAATAAAATTGCCGCCTTTTCAAACGTCATCATCATTGCCCTGTTTTTTAATACCGCCGGGGCCTTTGCCGGGAGCGCTGAGATTGCCAATGAACAGGCCGGGCTTATTGTTCTGCAGGAAAGCATAATAAAGGATACGGTCTGCTGCTACCTCAATATGAAGAAAGCCGAACCGGTTCTGGAACTTCAGGGACAGGCGGCTTTTTCAGCGGACCTGTCATACGGCGACGCTGTAGCTCCGTTATATCTTTACAATATAAATGATTCGAAATATCCGCTATTCGGGCCGCCGGGCGGTATATTAGGGACCGGCGAGGATATACCATGCGCCAATCTGTCGCTATCCGCGTCTCTGCCCGGAAACCTCCTCGGAACTTTCGATATTTCAGGCCTTCCTGAAATGAATTATGAAAATACCGGAAGCGAAAATTTTAAAATCGCGGCAAGCCTGTATTACCGTCTCCTGAAAGACGCCCTCTTTATAACCGGCCTTTATGCCGGAGCGGGATATGACTATACTTCCGGATCTATCGACAGGGCGGTATCGGGAGCTTATTACGCCGGCAGCTTCAATTCCGGCTGGAATTACAACGGGTTTGACGCCGAATTATTAGCGAACAACCAGCTTTTCATATTTAATTTCTACGGGAGGGCTGATTACTACTGCCTGTTCGGACAGGCCCGGGCCTCATTTGACCAGGGCTTGAATTCCATAGATAATTCCATCGTAGAGGGAATTGTTATTTCAGCCGGCATGGAGATTTCCTTCGGATGGGTCAAAATAAATGTCGAAGCGGGCAAGGATTTTCTTTCCGCCGGAATGTACGTAAATGCGGGGGCAAGGTTCGGTTACTGATTTTGCGTTATTGGCATCGCGATGGTATAATTTAAGCATGCCAATAAATAAATTTAAACTCTGGGTTAACCGCGAATCTGAGAAAAAGATAGAAAAATTCGGCAGCCTGCCCATGATGATGAGGGCGGGAATAATCCTTCTTGTAATATCTTTCGGCTTCGGATACGCGGGCCCTGTTTTAATAATAATCGTTTCGGCTTTCCACGGGCATTTATCCCAGGGGCTCATCAGCGGATCAGCCCTGTATATAATAAACTGGATAATCGGGGCCGTAGGACTTGCCATGGCCGGCAGGGGATGCATCAAGTATCCTTTATTGTTTTTCGCCAAGCTAATCAAAGTCCTTTTCCCGTCATATTTCAAAGGGGATTGAATTGATAACAGGATTCTTCATTTCAAACATTGCGGCGGCGTTATCCATACTTATATTGATCCTGGTTTATTTGTTTTCGCATTCATACGCATTATTGCTTTACGGGATAATCGCGGTCATAGCTATACACCAGGGGCTTTATATTTACGGGATGTTCGGGACAAGGACAAACTTCTTCTTTAAAACATTGAAGGGGAAGGAATATTTTAACGGCAGGCCGGAAGTTCTTCTGAGATTCGACGACGGTCCGGACCCCGTATATACTCCAAGGATCCTCGATATTTTAAAATCCGGGGGCAGAAGGGCCCTCTTTGCCGTTACCGGCGCCAGCGCCGAGAAGTACCCCGGAATTCTGCTGCGGATCAGGGATGAAAACCATGTTATCTGCAATCATACATATTCCCATCCGTTCAATATTCTCCTGTCCGGATATAAAAGGGTATATGAGGAAATAAGCAGGACAAACCTTATAATCGAAGGCATAACCGGCGTGAAGCCTTCATATTACTGCCCGACTATCGGGCATAAAAATCATATTATAGGGAAAGTGATCAAAAAGTTAGGGCTTGTTCCCGTTATGTGGGATATCAGAACACTTGACACGCAGTATCCTGCCGTTAAAATAATAAACAGGATAAAGAGAGGCCTGAAACCGCCTTCAATCATCATGTTTCATGATGGAATACAGCCATGGAGCAGAAGTGACAGGGAAGAGACAATTACAGCCCTGAAGGAAACGATCCGTATTCTTGATGAGAGAAGACTATGAAATCGCGTTTTTTTTCAAAAGCACTTTTGAACCTGTATTTCTGGCCGATGTTCATTCTCGTAACCGCCTTCGGTTTAGTGCTTGCTCCTTTTATCGTCATTTCGATAATTTTATTTACCCGGCGGAAAACTGATTATGCGCTCAGGTGGGCGATAGCTGTTTACGGGTGGGTCCTGGTCCGCGCCGTCCCTTTTTTCTCAAGAGTGCAGGTTATTTCACGATACGGCAAATTGCCCGATACCGCTATTTTTGCAGCAAATCATACATCCGTTATCGATCCATATCTATTCGGCGCTCTTATGGTAAACGCATGCTTTATCACGTCATGGCCTTTTAAAATTCCGGTTTACGGGCCCCTGATGCATTTAGCAGGTTATATCAGTTCCGGAGAGGGATGGGAAAATATATATCTCCGCGCTTCCGAATTTTTGAAATCCGGAACATCTCTTATATTCTGGCCCGAGGGGCACAGGTCCCGCGACGGAAAACTCGGAGATTTTAAAAACGGCGCTTTTGCGCTTTCAGCACAAACAGGTTTTCCTATCGTGCCTGTATGCATATTAGGCGCGGCGAAATTCATGAGTCCGGGAAGCAGGATTTTAACTCCATCGAAAGTCAGGATCGTCATTCTGGAACCGGTTTACCCTGAAGGCGAAAGCGGCAGCGATATCAGGGCCATGAGGAATAAAGTAAAAAGTGTCATCCAGGAAACGCTGATGGAATACGCCTGATGAGATCCGCCGGCCTGCCCATGTTTATATGCGTTTTCCTGCTGGTATTTTCGTGCTATTCGACAAAATATCTCGCATCCCGCACATATCATTACGAGTCAGGGGAATCTCACGAGAGGAAGCAGGGCACCCTCCTTGTCTTTCTGCCGGGCATCGGCAGCGATATCGATGATTTTAATGATTCCGGCCTCCTCCGGATTATCAGGTCCGGCGGCCTCCGGGTGGATTGCGTATCGGTGGGCGCGACTTATAACTATTATGCGGACAGGTCTCTGATAGAGCGCCTCGGCAAGGATGTTTTCGGGAAGCCGGAGCTTTCCGGGTACAGAAATTACTGGTTTATCGGGAATTCCATGGGGGCGTTAGGAGCCATTCTCTATGCCCGGGAAAACCCGGGGAGGATCAGGGGCATCATCCTTTTAGGGCCATATCTTGGAGATGGAAAAGTGCCCGGCCAGATAGAAAAGGCAGGCGGCCTTCTCAAATGGGAATACGGGAGCCTGCCGGGCGGCGATTATACCGCCGATGTCTGGGTTTATCTTAAAAAATGCGTAACAGACCATTCCGGGAAATATCCCGGGATTGTTTTTATGGCGGGGAAAACCGACCGGTATCATAAATTCCAGGATTTATTGGCAGAGGCCCTTCCTGAGGATCTGGTTTTCTGGTCGGAGGGCGGCCATGACTGGAATGCCTGGAATTCGGCTTTTAATGATTTTATAAAATCCGGAAGGGCGGAAGTTCTTCTGGTTGAAGGCATGGAAAAATAAACATGGCGGATAGAATATTTTATCCCCGGTTTCAAGAGGAAAAATGCTCTTTTATATAAAACTCGGGCTGCGGAACCTGCTTAAAAATTACAGGCGCTCGATAAAAACGATGTTCACTATTGTCATCGGACTTTGCGCCTGCGTTCTCGCCCAGGGTTTCATGTCCCATACCCTCTGGGGGTTAAGGGAATCGCTTATCAAAACCGGCCTCGGGCACTTTCAGCTATACAGGAAGGGGTATCTTAAATACTCTAGCGATGAACCTTATAAATACCTGATCAATGATTCGGGGGAGATTTACAGAGAATTGGAACGGCTTCCGGGGATAAAACTTATTGCGCCCCGCCTGAATTTCCAGGGAATGGTATCTTCCGGTGAAAAAAGCGCCGTGGTGCTCGGAACGGCCGGGATTCCAGGGAAAGAAAAGGATTTAAATACCTTCGCGACATTGAAACAGGGAACGTTTCCTGGCGGCGATAAACCTTACGGCGCGCTCATAGGAAGCGGAGTGGCGAGGAAATTAAACGCAGCCCCGGGCAATACCATTACACTTATGGCGGCGATGAAGGGGGGCGGAGTTAATGCCGTCGATCTGAATATAGATGGAGTCATAGGAGCGCAGGTCAAGGCTTACGATGACGTTCTTATGATCGCCAATCTCGGCACGATCCAGGGCCTTTTGAATCTGAAGGGAAGGGCCGACAGGATCATCCTGCTTTTAAACAGGACGGAGGATATGCCTCTTGCAGAACCTCTTATAAGGAAGCTCTGCGATAAAGCCGGTCTCGAATACCTTGACTGGAGGCAGCTTGCGGGTCCGGAGTATTCCCAGCCCAGGCTCTTTTATGACCTGGTATTTCTGCTTATGATGATAATTATCGTGCTCGTGGTTATCTTTTCGATCGCCAACACTTTGAATCTTGCCATGTACGAGAGGGTCAGGGAAATCGGCACTATGCGCTCTTTAGGCACTACCAGGATTCAGGTCGGCTTGATCTTTATATCTGAAAGTTTTTTAATAGGACTGGCAGGCGGGTTTTTCGGAATTATCGCCGGCTACTCCATTGCCTTCCTTCTTAATGCGGCGGGCGGTATTCCGCTTCCTCCGCCTCCCGGGCAGGCGAGGGGTTATACGGCTTTTTTTAAACCGGATATTATCCAGGCTCTTATTTTCTGGATAGTGTTTTGCGTTACGGCGGCCGCAGCCGGATTATACCCGGCATTCCGGGCGGCAAGGCTGCAGATAGCTGACGCCCTGCGCTGGATTTAAAATGGGGGAAATTTGTTTTATTTAAAACTTGGAATGCGCAATATCATAAAAAATTGCAGGCGGTCTTTGATAACCATGCTGTCGATTGTCATCGGAATGACAGCCTGTCTTTTAACCCATGGCTTCTTCAACTGGAATTCGAGCATGCTCAAGGAATCTATGATACGCGGCGGCATAGGTCATTTCCAGCTGTTTACTAAGGGATTTTCGAAATCCGGCAGCGATGATCCCTATAATTATCTAATTAAAGACGCCGGCCCGGTAATAAATGAACTCCGTCGCATACCCGGCGTAGAAATCGTTACTGCCAGGATGGCTTATAACGGAATTCTCGCTTCGGGAGAAAAATCCTCGGTGACTATGGGCGAAGCGGGAAATCCCGATATCGAGTCGAGGCTTAACGCCTACCAGGGCATCATTGATGGCACCAACCTCAGTTCATCGATTCCCGGAGGCATTATTCTCGGCGAAGGTCTTGCAAAAAAACTCTCGGCAAAAATCGGAGATACTCTTACCCTTATGGGGAATATGAAGGGCGGCGGCATTAACGCCTCGGATTTCACTGTTGCCGGGATCACTCGCAGCGGTTTTGCGGATCTCGATAACATGTCGAGCACGGCGGGGATAGGAGCCATCCAGGGGCTTTTAAATTTAGATCAAAGCGTGCAGAAGATTGTAGTGCTGCTGAAAAATACGGGCGATACGCCGAAAATCCTCCCGAAGATTGCGGAGATCTCCGTCAGATATAACCTCGAGTTCAAGGTATGGGACAGCATAGCCGAATTTTACCAGAGCGTTAAACTGATGTACGATGCCGTTTTTACTATAATTATAATTATTGTTCTCGGGATCGTGACGTTTACCATATCAAATACCGTGAATATGAATCTCTATGACAGGTTCAGGGAGATCGGGACCATAAGGGCCCTGGGGACGAAAAGGTCCCAGGTGGCCCTGATTTTTATATCGGAAAGCTTTCTTACAGGTTTCATCGGGGGATTAGCGGGGATTGCGGCAAGCTATATTTTTATAGCCTTTACGGAGCTTATAGGAGGTCTTCCCGTCATGCTGACCGAATCCGGCCGTCCGGTAGTTATCCATGTGTTTTTCCGTCCCGATATCGTTGTGATATCGATATCCATTGTCCTTTTTGCCCTTGTAGCCGTGATAGCCTCGATCAATCCTGCAAGAAAGGCTTCCGGAATATCCGTGGCGGACGCCCTGCGCTGGGTATAAGCACAACTAACGCTAAGCTCGCTGCGCTCGCTAAGCATAAGCGGCAGTAAGCGGTGCTAACTGCCGCTAAGGAGAATTTTATGAAATTTTTTTATACGTCCCTGGTTATGATTTTTTTACTATGTTTTTCTGCGGAGATATTTCCTGCGACCGCCGAAGAGATTGTAAGTAATTTAGACAATCAAAGCCTGATCACCAATGATTTCGAAATGACGATCCGGGTCGACGGCTATAAGAACGGGCGGTTTGAAGATTCGGCAGTAATGGAGGGGTATGTCACGAACTGTAAAATGTACCTCATTATTTATATCTCCCCCCCGCGGATGAAAGGCCGTAAAATATTGATCCATGATAATGACATATGGATTTCAGTCCCTAACACAAAAAATCCAATAAAAATTACGGCTGCCCAGAGGCTTATGGGCGGGATATCCTTCGGGGATATCGCCAGGATAAGCTACGGCATTGATTACAGCGCTGTGTTAAAGGGCGAGGATGTGATGATTAAAAGTCTCGACGCCGGCGGGAATCCTTCCGGGGATGTTAAATGCTATAACCTTGAATTTAGAGCAAGGGAAGATGGGGCCAGCTACAATAAAATAATTATGTGGGCCGATGAGGACAGCTTCCTTCCTGTAAAAGCGGATTTTTATGCCCTGAGCGGGAAAAAAATGACTACCGTTTATTACACGGCCCCCAAAATCTGGGCAGGCAGGAATGTAATTACCAAGATGTTCCTTTTCGACCAGGTTATTACCAACAAATATTCTACTATGGAATATCTTGACATCAAGTTCCCCTCAGGGTCAGATTCCGGCGGAACAAACGGGCCGGAAACGAATTAAGCTGAAAATTTGCAAAAATCAAATTTTTTAATTTGCGATAAAAATTGCAATGAATTATAATTATTGAAGTATCGGGGTTATTTGTAATTTAAATATTAAGGGGAAATGATGCTTTTCATGTGATCAAAATCACGTCTCAATCTAATAAACATCATTATGACATTTTTTCCATTTGCAAAAGGCCGATATATTTTTAATTTACGGGTAAAGCGGTATTTATGGAAAGAAAAATAGCTTTAGTTACCGGCGCGAGCCGGGGAATAGGCGCATGCATAGCGTTGAAATTGGCCCGGGACGGTTATTCCATATGGGCGAATTATAAAAGCAACCACGAGGCCGCAAAAAAATTAAAGGCCGGGGTGGAGGCCCTCGGAGTTGAATGCGTTCTAATTCCTTTCGACGTCGCTTCGAGCAGAGAGACCGAGGATGTCCTGGGGCCGATGCTTGAGAGGGATGTTCCCGATGTTTTAGTCAATAATGCGGGATTTACCAGGGATTCTCTTCTTGTCTGGATGAAAGATGATGACTGGCAGGATGTGATAGATGTGACCCTCAAGGGTTATTTCAATGTCACAAGGAAAATATTGTTTCACTTAATGCAGGCTAAAAAGGGTATAATAATAAATATCTCGTCTACAGCCGGCCAGAGCGGATTGCCCGGCCAGGGAAATTATTCGGCCGCCAAAGCGGGTTTGATCGGCGCAAGCAAATCATTAGCTCTTGAAGTCGCCGGGAGGGGTATCAGGGTGAATGTTGTGGCTCCCGGATTCATTGAGACGGATATGATAAAAGGCCTGCCGGTTGAAGAAATACTAAAGAGGATCCCTATGAAAAGAATCGGTACTCCGGAAGAAGTTGCATCGGTTGTTTCTTTTTTATGCTCGCCCGGAGCCTCTTATATTACAGGGCAGGTGATATCTGTTAACGGCGGCATCTATGTATAGGGTTGCCATAGTCGGAATGGGCATAGTATCCTCCATAGGAAGCGATCAAGAAAGCGTAACAGAATCGCTTAAGAACGGAATTTCAGGGATAATAATAGACTCTGACAGGATTGAACTCGGTTTCAGGAGCCCTCTTACGGGCAGGATCAGGGGTTTTATCAAACCGGAGCTGAAGAATAAGCAGCAGCGGACCCTTACCGAGGAATCCCTGCAGGCATACTCCTCCGCGCTTGACGCCATCAAGCAGGCGCAGTGGAGCGAGGAGCACATCATCAGCCCGCAGACCGGAATAATCATAGGCAACGACAGCACCGCAATTCCGGTCTCCGAATCCGTTGAAATAACAAAAAATGAAAAACGTACTCTTTCCATAGGGGCTACACGTGTTTTTATGTCCCTCAATTCTCATATTACTATGAATTTAAACGCCCTTCTGCAGACAAGGGGGGCAAGCTGGACTATAAGCGGCGCCTGCGCAAGCGGGGGGCATTCTATCGGCCAGTCTGCCGATCTCATCGCGAACGGAAGACAGGAAAGAATTATCTGCGGCGGAGTCCAGGAGATCAACTGGCAGTCTGTATGCAGTTTCGACGCTACCGAGGCTTTTTCAATAAGAGTATCCGATCCGGCAGGTTCTTCCCGTCCTTTCGACAGGGGCAGGGACGGCCTTATACCGAGCGGGGGAAGCGCTATTGTCGCACTGGAACGGTTCGACTTAGCTGAAAAGAGGGGTGCTCAGATACTCGGAGAGATTTTAGGCTATTCGTTTTCTTCAGACGGATATAAGTTATCTGTTCCTTCGGGGGCGGGGCTGGAGCGCTGCATAAGGGATGTGATCACCCGTTCGGGATACGGTCCGGAGGATGTCGACTATATCTGCGCGCATGCAACATCGACTACGATCGGGGATGTCAAGGAAGCGGAAGCAATATATAATGTATTCGGGGACAGCATGCCATGGGTTTCATCGGTTAAATCCATGACAGGGCATGAGATGTGGATGGCGGGAGCCTCGCAGGTCGTGTACAGCATACTCATGTCGAAAGGCGGATTCATAGCCCCGAACATCAATTTTACAGGGCAGGACGAGGGAGAACCGCCCCTGAAAATCGCTACCGAGACTATCGATATAAAGCCTGAGATTATGCTGCTTAATTCCGCAGGATTCGGGGGAACAAATTGCTGTTTAATGATAAAAGCGTTTTAAATAAATACGATAATATTGTCATCGGGGCCGGCATCAGCGGGCTTACAATTGCGCTGATCCTGGCAAAAGAGGGGAAAAAGGTGGCCTTATTCGAGAGGGATGAAGACATAGCCCCTCTTATCAGGCCCTATAAAAGAAAAAATTGCGAATGCAGTCCGGGACTTCATATCAGCGGCTGGATGGGCGATGGTCAGACAATATCTTCTTTCCTGAAATATTTAAATGTAGCTGACGGCGCAGAAAAACAGCTGAGCAGGTACGGTTACGGCGATATTATTATAGGCGATAAAAATTTCCATATACCCTGCGGTTTTGAAAATGTTGAGAAGGCCCTTCAGGGCTATTTTCCTGAAGACGCCGATGCGATTCACAATTATATGAGACTTGTATTCGAGGTGAACGATCAATCGTTTTATTTCAACCATACGCTCCTGCCGGGTAAAACCGGGAATAACAGCGGGTTTATAGATACAGCCAATTATACTCTCGCCGGCTGCCTGAAAGGTTATAAAGCCTCCGAGGGATTGATCGAGATGCTCGGGATCCTTAGCTTTATCCTTATCGGGAGCAAAGCGGAAGAAGTTCCCTTTATAATTCATGCCTTCGTGCTGGGCGGTTTTTACAAATCTCCGGGTTTCTTTACAATAAACGGCATTAATAAAATGCTCTCCAATTTCAAAAGGGAATTGAAAAAGCATGGAGCGGATATATTTTTAAATACGGAAATTACCGGGATAATGACCGATGATGAAAGGAAAGCGACAGGCGTTAAAACTCTTTCAGGCGAAGAGTATTTATCCCCGTCTGTAACCGTTACATTCAATCCCAAGCTGCTCAAAGACACCGTAGGCCAGGGCGCTTTCAGGCCCGTATTCAGGCGCCGGCTCGAAGAGGCCGAGAATACAGTCGGACTTTACGTGGCTTTTTATAAGATAGAAAGGGGCGAAGAAAATGCCTTCGAAAACTTTGTCTGCTATGATAAAGATCTTGATGTCACCGTCGGTACGACAAAAAACCATTCCGGGCATAACAATGAACAGCTTATTGTCAGCGTCTTCATGCCGGTTGAAGACGCGCCGGCTCCGGCGGATCAGGACGCCAAAAATTCTCTTGCGAACGAAAAATTAAAGCTGATGGAGAATGTTCTGTACAAAAGGGTTCCCGGACTGCGCGGGAAAGCCGAACTGCTCGATTACCTCAAGCCATGGTCTTTCGAACGCTATACTAAAACAGTCAACGGTTCCGCATACGGTATCAAGCAGACCCTTAATTCGATAGGATTCCAGCACAAGGTGCCGGTCAGGGGGCTTTACCTTGCCGGGCAGGCCATATATCCCGGTTTTCTCGGGGCTATGATCTCGGCCTTCGGCCTTGCTTTTATTCTCTGCGAAAACGATGAATTCTGGTCAAAGGTCATAAACCGATGAAAGAAAACAGGGTAGTAATCACCGGCGCAGGGGCTATTTCACCCTTCGGAATCGGCACAGAAGCCCTTTTCGAGGGGATATTTTCAAACCGTTCCGGCATTGTCAATGTCGGGGCCGAATGGAAGGAAAGCATAGCGGATATGCTCTGCGAAGTCGGGGGCGTCATAAAAGATGATTTGAATGAAAAACAGATACCCAGGGATCTCAGGAGGAATATGGGCAGGACGTCGATTCTCGCATGCCTGTCTTCTGACGAAGCGGTCAAAATGTCCGGGCTGACCGGAGATCATTTTTTATCCGGCGATTACGGAGTATCCTTTTCTTCGACCACGGGGAGCAGCAAGTCGATTTATGATTTTGCCTACCGTCTCAAGCAGGAAAAGAGCCTTTCCTCTATTAAATCCGGCCAGTTTTTCCAGATAATGTCCCATACGACCGCGGCAAATATCGCATGTTATTTTAATGTCAAAGGGAGGGTTATCTCTCCTTGCAGCGCATGTTCATCGGCCGCCCAGTCCATAGGGTTAGCTTATGAAGCTGTAAAATTCGGGCTTCAGAAGGGAATGATTTGCGGCGGAGCCGAAGAACTCCATGTGACTACAACAGCCACCTTCGACCTTCTTCAGGCGGCGTCATTTCATTTTAACGGCAGGCCCGGGGAAACCCCGAGACCTTTCGACAGGGACAGGGACGGCACTGTCTGCGGCGAGGGAGGCGGAGCGCTGATACTTGAAAGCGAGGAAAGCGCTAAAACGAGGGGCGCAAAGATCCTGGGGGAGATCATCGGGTTCTCCACCTTCTCGAGCGGTGAACATATGACCCGGGTTATTGAAAAAGAGCTCTCGGCCGGGATCGAACGGCTGCTGTCGGACAGCGGCGTGTCATATTCGGAAGTAGATTATATAAATGCTCATGGAACAGGCACTGTCATGGGCGACTGCGAGGAATCGAAGGCCATAGAATCCGTATTCAATGCAAAAGGCTATAATCCGTATATAAGCAGCCTGAAAGGTCACATCGGGCACACCCTTGGAGCAAGCGGGGCCCTCGAGCTGATCGTGTGCCTCGAGATGATGGAAAGGGGAAGGCTCGTCCCGACAAAAAACCTTGATAACATTGATGAAAATTGCGGTAAGATCAATTACCTGCGGGAATTCAAGGATATTAAACCGCGTTTGATTATGAAAGACAGTTTCGCCTTCGGCGGCATAAATTCAATATTATTATTAAGGAGTTATGATAATGGCAGCAACTGATATTTTCGAGACAGTTAAAAAGGTCTTTGTCGATGAATTCGAGATCGACGGCAGCCTGATCACAAGAGATTCCCTTATATTTGAAGAGCTCGGGCTTGACAGCCTTGACAGCGTCGATTTGATAGTGGCTCTTGAAAAGGCCTTCAACTTCAAAATCGACAGGGCGAATGACGGCCCCGTGATCGGCCGGATCAGGAGCATCGGGGATATTCTTAAATATATAGAATCGAAGAGCGCTTAATAACCGGAGCAGCCAATGAATAAAAGGCCATGGCAGTCTGATTTTGACATTCAATATTCCGCCAGGGAGCAGTCCGACCGGGTTCTCGAATCTAATGTGGCAGAACATGTGAACATGTGCCTGGCGAAAAGCCCTTTCTACCGGAAGCTTGGCATCAGGGAGATTTCCGGTATAAAAGATCTTCCAAAAGCGGGTTTTACATTTAAGGACGACCTGCTGAAATTCAATGACGAGTTCCTAGCCGTGCCCGAAGCCGACATTATCGATACATGTTTTACTTCGGCCACAGAAGGGACAATACCCGTAAATTTCCTCCTCACAGCCGGCGACCTCGAACGCCTGACATATAATGAACAGGAAGCGTTCCGGATAGCCGGGGTAACAAAAGAGGATAAGATGGCTGTCTGCGTCGCGCTCGAAAGAGGATTTATGGCGGGATTAGCTTATTTTCTCGGCGGCGTAAAATTAGGCACCCACATGATAAGGGTCGGCGCTTCAGGCCCCAGGCATATATGGAATATTCTTAAAATACATAAGCCTACGGTGATGATAGGAGTTCCTTCCGTCCTGGCAGGCGTGGCGGGATTCGCCCTCGACGAAGGGGAGGATCCCCGCTCTTTAAAGATAGGGAAAATACTCTGCATCGGAGAACCCCTGAGGGATAAAGATTTAAAGCTTCTTCCATCGACGCGCCGCATCGAAGAGCTCTGGAACGCGCCGATATTTTCAACATACGCCTCAACCGAAATGGCTTCGAGCTTTTGCGAGTGCGCGGAGAGGCAGGGGGGGCATTTCAGGCCGGAGCTTATTTATATCGAAATAATCGGCGACGACGGGCTCCCGGTAAGCGAAGGGGGTCTGGGGGAGGTTGTCGTAACCCCGATCGGAGTCGAAGGTATGCCCCTTGTGAGATTCAGGACCGGGGATATATCTTATATTATAAATGAAAATTGCCGCTGCGGCAGAAAAACCAGGAGGATAGCTCCTGTACTCGGCAGAAAATCCCAGATGCTCAAATACAGGGGAACAGTGGTATTTCCCAACTCCATCGTTTCAATCGTTGAAGCGAACGCTGATTTCAACGGCTGCTATGTTGAGGTTTACAGGGCTCAGTTCGGAGAGGACCGCGTCGTGGCAGTCATCAGCGCTAAAGGAAGCAAATTCGACCTTGAAAAACTCAAGGAGGAGTTCAGGGCGGGCCTGCGGGTAGTGCCCGAGATCAGGATAGTCGATAACGGGGAACTCGTCAAAATAACACAGCCTTCCGGGAGCAGGAAGAGAAAGATATTTTTCGATATGAGAAGGGTAGAAAATTTATGAATGAACTTAATACGGTTGTTCTTGACGGGAACAGCCTTACAATCGACGACATAGTATCGATCGGCAAGGGCGGAAAGACGGTCGCTTTAGATGGAAAATCCCTCGAAAGCTGCGCCCTCAGCAGGCAATACCTGCTTAAGAAGGTCGAAGAGGCAAACATAATCTACGGCGTCAATACTTCCTTCGGCTCAATGTGCAACAAGATAATCAACAACGATTCCATCGAGCTCCTGCAGGAGAATCTTATCAGGAGCCATGCCGCCGGACTTGGAGAAGCTCTTCCTGACGCCATCGCGCTTGCCGCCGTGGCGGTGCGCCTCAATTCCCTGATAAAGGGTTATTCGGGGGTCCGCGTGGAACTGCTGGAATTTATGAAAGAACTGATAAATAACGGGATAGCTCCTTACATTCCGACAAGGGGAAGCGTCGGAGCGTCGGGAGACCTGATACATCTTTCGCATCTTGCGCTGATGATCATAGGAGAAGGGCAGGTATTCTACAGGGGAAGCATTATGAAGGCGTCGGTTGCCCTTGATAAATGCAATCTCAAGCCCTTCAAATTAGGGCTCAAAGAGGGCATCGCCCTGATAAACGGGACATCTGTGATGACAGCGATCTCCGCCTTTGCCGTTTATGACGCAAAACAGGCTTTAGCGGTGGAATGCATAGCCGCGGCGTTCTCGATCGAAATATTCAACAGCATAAGCGATTTTCTCGATGTTACCCTCCACAGGCTCAAGCCGCACAGGGGGCAGATCAGGATCGCGTGTATCCTGAGGGAACTCGTTTCAGGTTCGGGAAATGTCGTGAACAGGGCCGACCTTCACGAGATAATAAGGGAAGAATCAAGCCCGGATAAAGACTGCAGCGTTTTTGAGACAAGCATATTTATCCAGAATGTTTACTCCATCAGGTGTACTCCGCAGGTTCTGGCGCCTGTCTTTGAAGCGATTGAAACGGCTGAAAATATCGTGGTATTAGAAGCAAACTCCACCAACGATAATCCGATTATAATCCCGGGAGAAAACAAGATACTTCATGGAGGGAATTTTCATGGGCAGAGCATAGGCTTTTATATGGACAGCCTTGCAATCGCCGTCTCGACCCTGTCCAATATCGCCGAGAGACGGCTGAATACGCTGCTCGACAGCAAGCTCAACGGCGAACTTCCGGAATACCTGATCAGCGGGATCAGGGGGCTCGACATGGGATTTATGGGGGCTCAATACCTTGCGACATCGACAACAGCCGAAAACCGCCAGCTCGCCAATCCCGTGAGCACGAATACGATCTCGTGCAATTCTTCCAATCAGGATGTCGTCAGCATGGGGACCATCGCCGCCCGCAAGGTATATACGCAGGTATGCAACCTCAAATATATTCTTACCCTGGAGATTCTGGCGGATATGCAGGCCTTATCCTTTAAAGGGCATGAAAAAATGGGTAAGGGGATTTCGGAATATTACGGAAAACTCGCCGGGCACTTCCATGTTTACGAGGGTAAAACCGTTTTCCATGACATGCTTGTCGAATTTCTCGATTTAATTTTTGATAAAGACGTATTTGACCATAAGGAAATCTATAAAATACAGGGAAAGTTATGAACCTGCCATGCAATGTCCTGGACCTCATCCCCCAGAAAGGGAAGATGGGTTTTGAAGGAACGCTTGTTAAAATAGATGAAAAAAACGGCGAAGGGACCATGACCGTGAAGCCCGGCAATATATTCCTGAATGACAGGAAAGAGCTTTCCAATGCCGCCCTCATCGAGTTTGTCAACCAGCTTTCGGCCGCCGTCCAGGGATATAACGAGAAATTTAACGGTATAAAAACTTTCAACGGACTGTTTGTAGGAGTGCAGGAGGCCGAATTTTTCAGGACAGTCGTTTCAGGCGATGTACTCCGCCTGAAAGGCGTTGTTACCGAAGAGGTTTCACAGGTTACATTCATAGAAGGCCTGATCGAGACCGGGGGAGAAACGGCAGCCAGGCTTGTCACAAAGGTTTACCAGGTTCAAAGCCGGTCCGAGTTCGAATCGCTGACTGGGGGCCTTGCGGCCCCTGAAAGGCAGACCGGCGGGATCAACACAGGCTTTAAGAAAGGACGGGAAGCGCCGGTTTGTCTCTCTTCCGTTATGAGGAGAAAACTTTTTTCATATATGATCGAAAAATCTGCCTGCGAGGGCGGATTATCTTTCAAGTTCTCATGCCCGCAGGATTTCGAGGCGTTTGACGGCCATTTTCCTGGAAATCCTATCCTTCCGGGGGTAGTGCTGCTTGAAACCGGCAATATGGCCCTCGAATTGATCATGAACAGGCCTGTTATCATAAGAGGCATAAAAAGAATGAAAATAGCCGGCTCCATTCTGCCGGGCCAGGTCGCCTCCTGCGATATAAAAACATCCGGTGATGATGACGGTTTTACATTTTCGGCGCAATTCAGAGACGCCGGAGAAAGGGAAATCTCCCGTTTCAACGGGCGATTCAGGTAAGGTCATGAAAAATGGCTAATAGAAAGATAATATCTTACTTTCCGCCGGATGAAAAGCCTCCCCTGTGTTCGGAGTGCTCCAGGAGGGTGCAGTTCGATGAGGTAGACAGCCTGAGGATTGTCTGGCATGGAAGATATGTGAGTTATTTCGAGCATGGACGCAACGATTGGGGCAGGAAATTCGGATTCACATACCAGAAGATGGCTGAAAACGGCTTCGCCATGCCTGTCGTTAAGATGGGGATCGATTATTTCTCCCCGCTGCTTTACGACGAATTGTTCGGCATAAAAACTATGGCGCACTGGACAGAGGCTTCAAAGATGAACATGAGCTACGAGATCTATTCTGAAAACGGCACATTATCGGTAAAAGGGTATACCGTCCAGCTGTATACGGACTTTTCAGGCAGGCCGCTTATACTCAGGCCTGATTACGCGGAGAATTTCATAGGCAAATGGGATGACTGGTGCGTGAAATGAAGAGGGATGTTTTTTTAAACCATGCCTCCATCATTACCGGGCTTGGCAATCTTGACCTGACATGGAAATCAATCCTTGACGGGAAATCCGGCATAATAAAGAAGGAACATTTCAATAATTCTCTCCTGCCCCAAACCGGCCTTTCGCTGTATAAAAGGGAGATGGACGGCCCGGCTCAAAACCTGACAATGAAATTGATGTCCGAATGTGCTGCAGGGCTGCCTGAACTGCCCGGAGACACTTTCGTGATCTGGACAGGCATTAAAAACGACGTCGAGGCCGTCGAGGCTTTATACAATGACGGCCATGAAGTTAGCTGTAAAAATGCCTATGAAATGCGCCTTGCCCTTATGGAAATGCTCGGCCTCGACAACGGCGGCATGGAAATAAACGCGGCCTGCGCTTCTTCGACGGCAGGCGCAGGACTTGCGGCGCAATTCATAGCCGATGGTAAATACGATCATGTCCTGGTAGCCGGATCCGATATTGTCAGCCGGTTCGTTTATTTCGGGTTCGCCGCATTGAAGGCTATGAATGAAAATACCTGCATGCCGTTCGACGTCAACAGAAGCTCTCTGACTTTAGGGGACGGAGCTGCCGCCCTCTTTTTATCCGCCGGCAGGCAATCGGATATACGCATATCGGGTTACGGCATTACCAATGACGCGAATCATATAACGGGACCGTCGAGGGACGGCTCGGGGCTGTCGGCAGCGCTGCTGGAAACCCTCGATATGGCAGGGATCGAACCGGGCGACGTCGGGGCCTTCTGCGCCCATGGGACAGGCACAAGGTATAATGATTCTATGGAATTGGCGGCTGCGGCAAAGGTTTTCGGCCCCGGCCATATGCCGCCTGTTTTCGGGGTTAAGGGGTCTACCGGGCACACCCTCGGGGCGGCGGGCGGGATCGAGATCGCGCTTTGCGGGAAGAGCCTGCTCGACGGGATCATGCCTCCGACGGTGGGCTGTCTCCAGCCGGAAATCGCGGAAATAAATTTAGAAAAGGCTTTACTTAAGGGAAGAAATATACTGACGAGCAATTCGGGTTTCGGCGGCATCAATGCCGCGATTTTAATGGAAAACATCTCATGAAAAATATTTATATATCAGGCAGGGCGGTCATTTTACCAGGGGCTCTCTGCCCGGACCCGAGCGATTATCTGCAGGAATTGCCCGCAAGGTTCGGACGTTTCGACCTGTATACGAAAACCTGTTTCAGCGCAGCCGTTCTTGCTCTGTCCTGCGCCGGAATGCTCGGCAGGAAGGGCAATGAGAGCACGGGAATAACAGTAGGGAGCCGGACCGGCGTTTTTGATAACGACAGGTCTTTTTTTGAGACCACACTTGAAGAAAACGGTTCCTTCGCAAGCCCCAACCTTTTTTCATACACGCTCCCGAATGTCGCTCTCGGGGAGATAGCGGTATATTTCCAGTTCAAGGGCCCGTCATTCTGCGTCGGGAACGATCCGGATAATCCCGGCCGGGAAGCCCTGAATACGTCAATCTGCCTTCTCGAGTCCGGACTGTGCAAAAACGTATTAACGGGATGGTCCGAGATTTCGATGGGAGCCGCATTTGCCGTTCTTTCTATGGAAGACGGTTCGGGAAAGAAGGAACTATTAACCGGGGATAACTTATGGCAAAGTTACTGATGATATCGGCGAATATCATGGATGATCCGTATCCCGTATATCCGCTCGGCGCCGGAATTGTCGCAAACGCGCTCAAAGAAAAGGGGCATGAGGTGTTTTTCCTTGATATGCTTGCCGACGCCCGGAACGCTGACGGCGTGATGCGCGCTATTGCGGAATTCAATCCTGATTATATCGCAATCTCAATGCGTAATGTAGACAATGTCAGCTTTAACGATCCCCGGTCTTTTATAACCCAATATAAAGAGCTTATCTCCGGAATAAAGAGGACGGCTGCGGCCGTACCCGTGATTTTGGGCGGTACGGCTTTCACTATTTTCCCCGGGAAATTCATGGAGTATCTCGGCGCCGATTACGGTATTACAGGACCGGGCGAGGTGAGCCTGCCGTGCCTGATAGACAGGCTTGAAGAAGAAAAGCTCCGCGAGGGTCACGCGGGTCCCGTTCGGGCAATCATTCATGGCAGGGCCGATCTTTCCGGTAATAATGATTATTATCTTTGCCGTGAGGAAAGGCTGGCGGCTTTCTACCTGAAACAGGGCGGGATGCTTAATATTTTTACCAAGAGGGGATGCCCTCATAAATGCATCTACTGCTCTTATCCCCGGCTCGAGGGCGAAAGCTACATGTTCCGCGATCCGGAAAAAGTCGTGGATGAAATAGAATTCTTAAAGGAAAAACACGCGGCGGATTTTCTGTTTTTTACAGATTCCGTATTTAATGATAAAGATAACCGGTATCTGCTTATCATGGAAGAGATGTCCCGCCGCGGCCTGACAATACCCTGGACATGCTATTTAAGGCCGTCAAAATTCAGCAGCGGAGAAGTTGAACTCATGAAGCGGACAGGCCTGCATTCCGTCGAATGGGGAACGGACTGTTCGACGGATGAGACGCTTGAAGGTATGAACAAGGATTTTTACTGGAGCGATGTTATAGATTCAAACAATCTTTTTGCTTCGCATGGAATTCCCGGTTCCCATTTTATAATATTCGGGGGGCCCGGCGAAACTTACGAGACCGCGGAACGGGGGATAAATAATTTGTCTCTTCTGGAAAATTGTGTCGTATTCGCGGGGATCGGAATAAGGGTATTCCCCGGGACAGGGATAAGCGCCCTGATGAAAAAGCAGGGTCTTATAAGCGGCGAAGACGGTTTGTTCGAAAATCCCCTTTATTACCACTCGCCGGGGATTGAAACAGGAAAGCTCGATAATATTTTGACCGGAGCATTCAAAGGCCGCAGAAACCGGGTTTATCCATGGTCGGGCCAGGCGGACAGGAACCGTTTTATGCATAATTCGGGGATAAGGGGGCCTCTCTGGGACCTTCTCCTGAAGGGCAAGGTCCTGGATAAGGGCAAGGGGAAAGCTCGATGAAGAATTACGGCAATAAAGCGGGTTACAAGATTTTCGAAATAACACTGAGATACCTCGGACTTGACTTTGCTTACGGCCTGCTTTTATTCATCGTCCCTTATTATATCTTTTTCAGGCCGTCTGTTTACAAAAACTCAAAACCCTACCTGATGAGGCGTTTCCCCGGCGACTCTTTTATTCAAAGGTACCTGCGTTTATTCAAATATATTTTTACATTCGGCCAGTCATTGATAGATCAGTATTATTTCGGTTTTTCGGGGGAGCCCGCGATCAAATTAGATTTCGACAGGGAGCAGGAAATGCTCGATCTTCTTGAAAAGAAACCGGTTATTTTTGTGATGTCGCATCTCGGTTACTGGGAAGTCGCAATGGCGGGATCATCGAGATTTAAAAAGAAGATGAATGTGATGGTTAACATGGAAGTTGACAAGAATAAGAGAAAAAGTTTTTATGATATACGCAAGAACGGCGGAGAATTGAAATTTATCGATATCGCCGGGGATTACGGCGGGATGATAGAAGCGGCAAATGCGCTCATGCTTGGAGAGGTCGTCGGGGTTACCGGGGACAGGGCGGCAGGCTGGCGGACAAAAACTGCAAGTTTCCTGGGAGATCCGGCCAGATTTCCTGTAATCGCCGAATTGCTCGCGCTTCCGACAGGAGCCGCCGTTGTGGTTCTGCTTACCTCGAAAGCGAGCAGGTATCATATCAGGTTCCACTGGAAAGATATATCTGCCGGGGTAATTTCCGACAAAACTTTGAGCAGAGATGAAAAAATAGAGAAAATGCTTGAGCTTTACACCGGCGAACTTGAAAACCATGTCAGAGACAATCCTTACCTATGGTTTAATTTTTTTGATTTTTGGGAATTGTAAACTTAAGATTAAGTAAATTTTATTGGGAGTCATTGATGGAAACTGCCGAACGGTTAAAAGAGCTTTTATGCAGGGAATTGAACCTCGGTAAGAAACCGGGCGATATTACCGACGATATGCCCCTGTTCGGAGAGGGATTGGGCCTGGATTCGCTCGACGCTGTGGAAATTGTCGTAATTTTGAAAAAACATATGGGTGTAGTCATCACCGATACGGAACAGGCCAGGAAGGTTTTTATAAATATTAAAACCCTTGCCGATTTTATCGATTCGCAGACGGGTCAAAACGCGTGAAAGAGAAAGCCCTGATCACCGGCATGGGATGCATAAGCGGTGCCGGAATAAACCTTGAGGAAACCATGAAACATATCTATGCCGGAATACGTCCCCCGGTTGGGGCCCCGCAGAGGTTTTCATGCAAATTAGACAGGCAGTACCCTGTTTTCGAAGTCAAAGGAAATGAAAATTTAGCCACGAATTTAAGCTTTTATTTTGCCGAAAAAGCATCCATGGAGGCTCTGGCAGACGCAGGATTGGATGAAGGCAAGCTGCCTGACGCCAGGGTAGGGGTATTCTTAGGCTCGACCGCGGGCTGTTTTTTTAACAAGGAAGATTACTATCGCGATATCCGCGCCAATAAAAGCGCCGACAGGGCTTACCTCGCCGAGGTTCTTCTAAACTCGAGCACGGCCCATCAGATAGCCCGGAAATTCGGTTTAAAAGGTCCGGCTCTCACAATTTCAAACGCATGCGCTTCGGGTACGGATGCCATCGGGATCGCATCAAAAATGATAGAAAACGGAACATGTGATATAGCTATCGCCGGCGGCGCAGACGAGATAGTGAGGATGGTCTACCTCGGTTTTATATCCCTTATGAACACTTCAGGCAGCCCATGCGCTCCTTTTTCAAAATCAAGGAGCGGTCTCAATCTCGGCGAGGGCGCAGGGATATGCGTTTTAGAAAGCGCTTCCTCGGCGGAAAAGAGGGGCGCTGTTTCATTAGGCTCTATTGCGGGATATTCATCCGTGTCGGATTCTTACCACGTTACGGCTCCTGAACCGTCCGGAAGGGGCTTGAAATCAGCCTTCCGGGAGGCATTGGAGCAGGCGGGCATAGAACCCGGGGATGTGTCTTTCATCAGCGCCCATGGAACAGGCACCATAGAAAACGACAGGGTCGAGGGATGCGTGATTTCGGATATCTTCGGCAGGGACATTCCCGTGGCCGCTACAAAGGCTTATACCGGACATTCATTAGGCGCCGCGGGCGCAATTCAGGCTGTGCTCTGCGCAAGGTCCCTCCTCGATAAGAAAATATCCGGCGCCCCGGATTATACGGATTTCGACCCTGATTGCGGGATAACTCTTCATGCCGGGAACCGGGAAATTTCAGGAAGATACGCCTGTTCATCGTCACTTGCCTTCGGGGGCATAAACTCTGTGCTGGTTATCGAGGGCTTTTTATGATATTAAATGTCGCGGGCCTCGGAATAGTATCGAGAATTGGCGGAACATCCGATATCGAAAAGCGCCTGTCCGGGGATTTAATCGAACCTGAATTGAACGGCGCCGGGCCGCATCTCGATATCACTTTTCCCGGAGACAGCCCTTTTCCGGAGAAATTAGTCAGAAGAATGAGCCATTTTGCGAGGCTTTCACTGCTTTCCGCAAGCCTTTCGATGAGGGATCTCGGCGGGCCGGCTCCCGCCGCTTCAGGGAAAACAATGGGCATAATACAGGGATCAGTTTACGGCCCTATTATTTCAGGCATCCAGGCCCTTGACGACCTCATAGATTTCGGAGACAGCCAGCTTTCCCCGACCAATTTTTCAGGCTCCGTATTCAATACATCAAGCACCTGCATATCCCTTGCCTATGGAATCCAGGGCCGCACCTTATCTCATACGGGAGGGCAGGATACTCTTTATAACTCCCTGATTACGGCAGATTTATGGCTTGAGAGCGGAGAAGCGGACTACGTGATCGTAGGCATCGGCGATGAATACACATCGTATTTTGACGGAATGCCGGGGGCTGCCGGTCACGCCGGCGTCCTGTTTGCCGATACTGAAGGATGGACGACATTCATTCTTACAGGCGGGGGGAAGGGCCGCAAATACGGCAGGATTGAACTAAGCGTCATGAAAGAGCTGAAATATTCGGAAAATAAAAACAATATTTATTCTGTCTGGCATAAAGATTTGAAGCCTGAGATTTTTTCCGCCCATGCAGGGGGAAATTCGGCATGCAGCCCCGCCGGCTTGAGGGGATCCTATCCCTGCGGCCAGGGGTTCGATCTGGCATTAGCCCTGATCTGCCATAAAATGAAGAGATTCCCCGTGAATAAAGAGGGCGGCGGATACAGGAATGTCTCCTTAAGCCAGGGCAGCGCCGTGGACTGCTACGGCATAGCGGAAAACGGCGGCATATTTCATTTCGGGGTTTCCGATGCCTGATATAAATTATTGCGTTATAATCCCGACTTACAACAACGGTTTTACGCTTGAGAAGGTTATTTTATCCGTAATGGAATTCACATCCGATATTATAGCTGTCAACGACGGGAGCACCGACAATACTTCTGAAATCCTCGAAAGCTTCGGCGGGAAGATTAAAACAGTTTCTTATCCTGTAAACCGGGGAAAAGGCGCCGCGCTCAGAGCCGGTTTTAAAAGAGCCCTTGAAGAAGGGTATGAATTCGCCATCACCATGGATTCCGACGGCCAGCATTATGCATCAGACATAAGCAAATTCCTGGAAAAAGCCGTACCCGGTAAGGATATCCTGATCATCGGAAACAGGGATATGTCCGATGCGAATATTCCGAAGAAAAGCCTCTTCGGAAGAAAGTTTTCAAACTTCTGGGTAAAGCTTGAAACAGGTCTTGACATGAAGGATTCTCAATCGGGATACAGGCTCTACACGGTCAAAAGAATCAACCGGTTTCATTATTTTACGAAAAAATATGATTTTGAACTCGAGTCTCTTGTCAGGTGGATATGGCGCGGTCTTCCTGTGGAAATCGTAACTATCGGCGTTTATTATCCGCCGGCAGGCGAAAGGGTGAGCCATTTCAGGGCGTTCAGGGATAATTTTATCATAAGCCTTCTCAATGTGGCACTTGTCGCGATTACATTAAGCTATATAATTCCCGGGAAAATTTTCAGAATAACTTGCCTGAGAATAAAAAAGATACTATCATTTGGGGGCCCGAATGAAGTTGCTGAAAGTCGAAGGTCTGCAGATGGCCAGGGACAATACGCTGATGCTGGACCAGGTGAATTTCGAGATCAGAAAGGGAGAGATCTGCGGCATCATTTCTGATAATACCGATAAACTCGATATTCTTGTTAACATACTCGGCGGATTGGAAAAAGAGGATGCCGGGAAGATACTTTTCAAATCCAGGGACATTCCCGTTCCGGGGAGAAGTTCATTATTCGGGATAGCCCGCGGAAATTTCATATTAGTGAATAAACTGACTGTTCTCGATAATATTTTTTTAAGCGGCATGCACAGATTTTCGAGATTCGGCTTTATCAACACAAAAGCGATGCGGAAAAGAGCCAGGGAAATACTCGACACATTCCAGGTGCAGATCAATCTCAAGATAAAATTAAAATACCTCAACCCGAATGAAAAAATGATAGTCGAAATGGCCAGGGTCCTGGTACAGGAGCCTGAATATTATATATTCGATCATGTTACAAGGTACCTGAGCCTGCGGCAGTATGATATATTTATTTCGATCCTTAAGGACCTTAAAAACAGGGGGAAGGGAATTATAGTCATACCTGGCGCATCGGAAGATGTAAAAAATTTAGTGGACAACCTCTATTATCTTAAAAATTCCAGAATGATTGAAATTGAGAACAGCGGTGAAATTAGCGATGAAAAATTGAACGAGCTGCTTCTCTCTTCAGAAAAATCTCATTTTATCCAGGTCTACGATCCGATCCACAGGGCAAAGGCGATAATAGAGGAAAAAATCAATATCAGCGAACTCGACTACCAGGAAATAGCTCACAGCGTGTTTATGGGATATGAAAATTTCAGGAGACGTTTCAAAACACAGGTGGGATTATCTCCCAACCAGTATTTTATCAAATCCAAGATCGAAAAAGCAAAGGAAATGCTGCTTTATACCAATCTTGAAATAAAAGAAATAGCCGAAAAACTCGGTTTCGAGGACCCTTATTACTTTTCCAGGATTTTTAAAGAGAAAGTAAAAGTATCTCCTGCAAAATTCAGAGGCGTCCGCCTCGATACCTTTTTAGAATGATTTAGTAATAAAAGGTATAAAATTTCATTATTTTATCAAAACATCCATCATTTTACACATATAATATATGGGATTCATGCTCCTGATTTTATTATAATAGATAAAATCCGGAGATTGTTGAGATTTTAAAAGAAATTTTTATAGGAGGATGTGTATGAGAAGACTCACGAAAGTCTCGGTTATCCTGTCAGTGTTTGCGGTAATGATTGCCGGAATCGTTACCCAGTCCTTTGCAAAGACCGTTAATATCGGCTGCGTCGTTTACAAGTTCGACGACACCTTTATGACGGCAATGCGTGTTCAGATCCAGGCAAGCGCCAAAGAATTGGGCGCCAACGTTGACCTGGTCGACGGGCAGAACAGTGAAGCCACAGTCAACGACAAGGTTGACCTTTTTGTTACAAAGAAGGTTGACAGCCTTGCAATCAATCCTGTTGACCGCACTGCTGCCGGCGTTATTCTCGAGAAAGCCAAGAAGGCAAATATTCCCATAGTGTTCTTCAACAGGGAACCTCTCAAGGAAGATATGGCGAAATGGGACAGGGTTTATTATGTCGGCGCCAAAGCCGAACAGTCAGGTATCATCGAAGGGCAGTTAGTTGTCGATTATTTCAAAGCTCATCCCACAAAAGACGGAGTTATCCATTATGTCATGCTGAAGGGCGAACCAGGCCACCAGGATGCTGAATTGAGAACGAAGTTTTCTACCAACACCATCATAGCCGCGGGTTTCAAAATGGTTAAACTTGCCGAAGATACGGCTATGTGGGACCGCGTGAAAGGGCAGGACAAAATGGCTTCTTTCATTGCATCACTGGGCGACAAGATCGATGTTGTAATCGCCAATAACGATGATATGGCTCTCGGTGCTATCGAAGCTTTAAAAGCAGCCGGTTATTTCAAAAACGGCAAGTACATGCCTGTTGTCGGAGTTGATGCGACATCAGCCGGGATTGCCGCTCTTCAGGACGGAACTATGCTCGGAACAGTTCTCAACGATGCCAAGAACCAGGGAAAAGCCACCTTTATGCTTTCTTTTGTATTGGCTCAGGGCCAGGCTCCCACTGAGAAAAATACCGGTTACAAAATTTCAGACGGCAAGTATGTCTGGATCGAATACAAAAAGATCACCAAGGACAATATCGCAGAAGCCAAGTAGTTTGCAGAAGCGCGGGGAGCAGAAATGCTTCCCCGCGTTTTTATTAGGAGCACTTTATATGGGTGAGAACGAATATTTACTCGAAATGAATAATATTTCCAAGGAATTTCCCGGCGTCAAGGCTCTCGATGACGTAAGTTTGAAAGTCCGCCCGGGGTGCATCCACGCCCTGATGGGTGAAAACGGAGCAGGAAAATCCACGCTGGTGAAATGTCTTTTCGGTATTTATTATCCCGATACGGGCGACATAATCCTTAACGGGGAAAAGGCCGAAATAAAAGATTCTAAAACAGCCCTGAATATGGGGATTTCCATGATCCACCAGGAACTGCATTCCGTGCCTTACAGGAATGTCATGGAAAATATCTGGCTGGGAAGGTTCCCCGAAGCCGGGTTCGGGCCGTTTAAATTTATCGATGAAAAAAAAATGTATAAAGATACAGAAATACTTTTCAACAGCCTCGATATGGGCGACATTAAACCCAATATCAGGGTGGGTTCGCTGTCGGTATCCAAGATTCAGTTGATCGAGATCGCCAAGGCGGTTTCATACGAATCCAAGATCATTATCATGGATGAGCCGACCTCGTCGCTGACTGAAAATGAAGTTGAGCATCTGTTCAAGATTATGCGCGGTCTCAGGGATAAGGGCGTCGCTATCATTTACATTTCACATAAAATGGAAGAGATCCTTCAGATAGCCGATGAAGTGACTATTATGCGCGACGGAAAGCGTGTGGGCACATGGGCGGCTTCAGAACTTACGACAGACATGATCATTTCAAAAATGGTAGGCCGCGACCTGACTCACAGGTTCCCCGAGCGCAGCAATAAGCCGGGAGAGGTCATTTTAAAGGTTGAAGAATTGACATCTCCTCATCCCAAATCTTTCAAAAATATTTCTTTCGAACTTAAAAAAGGAGAGATCCTCGGGATAGGAGGCCTTGTAGGCGCCCAGCGAACAGAACTGATCGAGGCTTTATTCGGGCTGCGCCTGGTCGAATCGGGCAATGTTTTCCTGAGGGGCAAGCATGTTAAAATAAAATCATCCCAGGAAGCTATAAAACTTAAGATGGCGCTGCTGACTGAAGAACGGCGTGAAACAGGCATATTCTCGGTTTTGACCGTCCTTGAAAATATTGTTATAGCCAATATAAAGAGATATGTCAGGTTTTTCCTTCTCGATGAAAAGAAAAGGAAATCGGATGCCTCTGAGAGCATAACCCGCTTGAGGATCAAAACCCCTTCTGTCAGAGCAATTATGAAAAACCTCTCCGGCGGAAACCAGCAGAAAGTGCTTTTTGCAAGATGGCTGCTCACCGAACCTGAAATACTCCTGCTCGACGAGCCGACCCGGGGCATAGACGTCGGAGCTAAATACGAAATTTATACGATGATCGCCGACTTAGCCAAACAGGGAAAAAGCATAATTATGATAACTTCTGAAATGCCGGAACTTATCGGCATGTCGGACAGGATCATGGTGATGTGCGAAGGACGCCTGTCAGGAATCATTCCCGGCCAGGGCGCCGACCAGGAAGAGATAATGCGCCTTGCCACCAAGTTTATGTCTTGATATTAGGAGGACTAAAGGATATGAATACTTTGAGTATTAAAAAAACATTTACTTTTTTATCAGAGAATGCAATTTATGTAGTTCTTGCTCTTCTTATTGTCTTTATCGCGATAATAGACCCGAGATTCCTGTCACTGAACTGTCTCCGTGACATCATGATGCAGTCTTCCACCCGTATGATAATAGCGCTCGGGGCAGTTTTTGCAATACTTACCGCAGGAGCGGACCTTTCGGCGGGAAAAATGGTCGGATTGGCTGCTGTCGTTTCAGCTTCGATGCTGCAGCTGCCGGATTATCTGAGGCTTTTTTATCCGGGCCTTCCTCAGCTGCCGGTATTTATTCCGATCCTGATAGCTATTGCCGTCTGCACGCTTTTCGGCCTTCTCAACGGTTTTATCGTGGCAAAATTCGGAGTGCCTCCTTTTATAGCTACGTTAGGCACAATGGTCATGATCCTTGGAATAAACTCGATATATTTCAATATGCCCCCTAACGATTCACAGCCTATCGGAGGACTCCGCGGTGATTTTACATTCATAGGTTCCGGGTCGATTCCCGGACCGGTCGAAATACCCATTATTATAATAATAGCTCTGATAGTAGCCCTGATAATGTGGATTGTCATGAACAAGACCCGTTTCGGGAAAAACGTCTACGCGATCGGCGGCAATATAAACGCCGCGAGGGTTTCAGGCATTAATATAGTATCCACGACGCTGATAATGTACGCGATTGCCGGCGCCCTTTACGGGCTGGCCGGAGTCCTCGAGGCCGCCAGGACCGGCGGAGCGACGAACAATTATGGGAATATGTACGAGCTCGACGCAATCGCTTCATGCGTCGTCGGAGGGGTTTCGACCACCGGAGGCATAGGAACGGTGCCGGGAATTATAGCCGGGGTTATGATATTCGGCGTTATAAATTACGGTTTGACATTTATCGGGCTGGATCCCTACTGGCAGCTGATCATCAAAGGAACGATTATAGTAAGCGCAGTTGCCGTTGATATCAGGAAATATCTCGTTAAAAAATAAATCTCCCGGACCGGAGAATGGAGAAATGATGAAATACGCATACCTGGGAAGATCAGGTTTAAAAGTAAGCAGGCTGTGCCTGGGAACCATGAATTTCGGAAATTTTAACGATGAAAAAGAGTCTTTTAAGATCATGGACGCGGCTCTTGATGCCGGGATCAACTTTTTCGATACGGCGGATAATTACGGCTGGGCGACGAAAAACTGGGGAATTACGGAAAAGATAATAGGAAAATGGTTCGCCCAGGGAGGCGGCAGGAGGGAGAAAGTAGTTCTTGCCACAAAGGTTCATGAGGACATGTTCGATCCTGACGACGGCCCTAATTCCGCCCCGGGGCTTTCGCTTTACAAGATCCGCCGGCATCTCGAATCTTCCATGAAGAGGCTGCAGACCGGCCATATCGAAATTTATTACATGCATCACATCGACAGGAATGCGACCTGGGACGAATTGTGGGGGGCTTTTGAAGCATTAGTGGCCCGGGGGAGTGTCGACTATATCGCTTCGAGCAACTTTCCCGGCTGGTGCATTGCAAAGGCCCAGGCCGAGGCGAAAGCGAGGCATTTTTTCGGCCTGATCTGCGAACAGCACAGGTATAATCTCCTGTGCAGGCTGCCCGAACTCGAACTGCTGCCTTCGGCCAAAGACCATGGGCTCGGCGTTGTCCCATGGGCTCCTCTCCAGCATGGAATATTGTCGAGCGGCGCTTTGAAGGACGGCAAAGGAAAAAGGCTCTCCGGTTTTATTCCCGAGATAGAAAAGCACCGGGCCCGGCTCGAGGTTTTCGAGAAATTCTGCAAAGAGTTAGGAGAAAACCAGGAAACAGTCGCGATGGGATGGCTTTTGGCAAATCCGGCGGTAACCGCTCCGATTATCGGGCCGTCAACCTTAGAGCATTTCGAGGAATCGTTAAAAGCGCTTGATATTGTGATGACGCCTGAAATCATGGAAAAGCTCGACGGAATATTCCCCGGCCCGGGAGGAGAAGCCCCAGAAGCTTATGCATGGTAAGCCTTTCCAGGCGCTCAGGCACAGGAATTTCAGAATTTTCTGGTCGACTCAGATAATTTCTTTAACCGGCTCATGGATGCAGACGATAAGCCTTCCATGGCTGACTTATACACTGACCCATTCGCCTTTTCTTCTCGGCCTTGTCGGGGCCGTACAATTCATGCCATCGCTTTTATTTTCACTCTTTGCAGGAGCGATGCTTGACAGGCTCGATAAGAAAAGGATTATCATCATAACCCAGGCATCTCTGACTATTCTCGCCGCTGTCCTTGCGGCGTTAGTTTATACAAAACAGATTGAGTTCATCCATATTCTTATAATATCTTTCCTTATCGGGTTGGCAAACTCTTTCGACATGCCTGCCAGGCAGTCTTATGTTATCGAAATGGTCGGAAAAGAGGACCTTATGAACGCCATCGGCCTGAATTCTGCGATATTCAATTTAGCAAGGATATTCGGACCGGCGGCCGCGGGTTTTATAATGGAATTAGCGGGAATGGAGCTATGTTTTTTCATCAACGCCCTCAGCTTTTTGCCTGTTATAACCGGCCTTTTCTTTATCAGGACAAAGCCTGGGGCCGGCAAGAGTAAAAGGAAATCAGGAGAAAATATCATTAAAGACATCTCGGAAGGCCTGAAATATATCTGTTCCGTAAGATCACTCTTCTGGACCCTCGGAGGCGTTCTGATAGTAGGAACCTTCGCTATGAATTTCAATGTACTTGTACCGATATTCGCGAAAACCGTTCTTGCGCAGAAGGAATCGGGTTTCGGGACGCTTATGTCATGCATGGGGGTCGGTTCCCTTGCAGGAGCTCTCGCAATTACAATTAGAAGCAAAAAAGGGCCGAGTAAAATAATTTTCGGCGTAATGGCATTTTCCATTTCGATTGTAATGATATTGACCGGCATGAACAGGCTTTTCAGCACGACTGCCATCGGGCTCGCTCTTGCCGGTTTCACCAATGTAGTTTTCTTTACTACCGCCAATTCCGCCCTGCAGATAAACTCGAGGGACTCTTTCCGCGGCAGGGTGATGAGCGTTTATATGCTCCTGAACGCCGGCACTACTCCGATCGGCAACCTTTTTGTCGGAACCATAAGCGGTCTTTACGGCGCAAGCAGCGCCTTCATAGCATGCGGAGCCGTAATTATAGTGCTGTTCAGCATCCTCCTTTTATTCTATCGAAAGAGCATGAGCGTTAGTCCCGCTTGATTTTTTTGACAGGGCATTGCATAATTTTTCCTGAGGAGCCCGGTCATGAAGACAAAAAAAGTCCTGCCGTACGGACTGTGGGAATCTCCTTTTACTTCGGATATCATTGCCGGGGGTTCTATCGGCCTGGATGAGATATCGATCGACGGAGATGATATCTACTGGCTGGAGAGCAGGCCCGCAGAGGGCGGAAGGAAGGTGATAGTCAGCCGGGATGCCGGCGGGGCCGTCCATGAAAAGCTGCCCGGGCCTTTCAATGCCAGGACAAAGGTTCATGAATACGGAGGGGGTTCCTACATTGCCGGGAGAGGCGTCATATATTTTGTTAACTTTTTAGACCAGAGGATATATAAGCAGCCCCCCGGGGGAGAACCTGCGGCGCTCACGGAGGAATCAGGAAAGCGTTTCGCCGACTTTACAATGGATAAAAAGAGAAACCGCCTGATATGCGTCTGCGAGGATCATTGCGTATCAGAAAGGGGAGGCAGGCAGGAAGCAGTCAACACAATAGCCGGCGTCGGTTGCGAAAGCGGGGAAATTTCAATACTTGCCCGGGGGCATGACTTTTACTCCTCGCCAAGGATAAGCCCGGACGGGAATAAACTGGCCTTTATCGGCTGGGATCATCCCGATATGCCCTGGGACTCTTCGATTCTCTATATCTGCGGCATAGGGCAGGACGGAGGTCTTTCCGAACCTGAAATAGCCGCAGGAGGCGCCGCCTGCGAATCGATTTTCCAGCCGGAATGGTCGGCGGATGGAAATCTTTTTTACGCAAGCGACAGGACCGGGTGGTGGAACCTGTACAGGCATGTCAGGGAAGCCCCGGAGCCTTTGCTTCCTATGGAAGCGGAATTTGGAACTCCCCAGTGGGCTTTTGCAGAGTCCTTATATTCCTTCCAGCCGCCTTCTGCCATCGTTGCAGCTTTTAACCGCGGGGGTCTCTGGCAGATCGCCTGCATAGACGCCGGCAAAGGCGGATTTAAAATAATACAAACCCCTGATACGCTTATATCCAGCCTGCATGTGAAAGGTTTTCATGTTTATTACATAGGCGGCACTCCGCTCGAAGCTCCGGCCGTAAAAAGGCTCGACCTGAATACGGGCGAGCTTGTTATACTCAGAGAATCGACGGCGCCCTCAGCCGGCCCTGAAATGATATCGGTTCCGGAAGCTGTCGATTACCCGACAGGGAATGGACAGACAGCCCATGCCTGGTTCTATCCTCCGGCCAGCGGCTTATTCAAAGCCCCTGAAGGCGAATTGCCCCCGCTTTTAGTCAAGATCCATGGCGGCCCGACTTCGGCGGCTTCTCCTGTCCTGAATCTCTCAAAGCAATACTGGACCAGCCGCGGCTATGCCGTTCTTGATGTAAACTACCGGGGGAGCACAGGTTTCGGAAGGGATTACAGGAAGCTGCTCGAAAAAAACTGGGGCATCGCGGATGTCGAAGACTGTGTCCGCGGCGCTGAGTACCTGGCCGGGCGCGGCCTTGCGGACAGGAACAGGATGGCCATTTCGGGAGGCAGCGCGGGAGGTTTTACAACCCTGGCCGCACTCACTTTTCACCACGGGGTCTTCAGGACAGGCGCAAGCTATTACGGAGTAAGCAGCCTGGAGAACCTTGCAAGGGACACCCATAAGTTCGAATCCCGGTATCTCGACAGGCTTGTCGGGAAATATCCTCAGGAAAAGAGCCTGTACATGGCCCGCTCGCCGGTCGATCACATAGAAAAGCTTGACTGCCCCGTGATTTTTTTCCAGGGCCTCGAGGATAAGATCGTCCCCCCGGACCAGGCTGAAAAAATGGTCCGGGCCCTTGAAAAAAAAGGAATAACGGCGGAATACCATCCTTTCGCCGGCGAAGGGCATGGTTTCCGTAAGGCTGAAAACATCAAAACCGCCCTCGACAGAGAACTCGCCTTCTACAACAAGGTGCTAAGGATTTCAAGGGAAACCTGACCGGCTTGAGAGCTTTTTTTGCAGTATTTACGCATGCTCATTATAATTCTTCCTATTAATCAAAGCTCGAGATAAAATTATTAGGAGAATATAATGAAATTTAAGATTATTCTGCTGCTTTCGCTTATTGTCATGGCTTCCGCCGGGACAAGGCTGAACGCCTCGATAATAGCACTGCCTGGAGAACTGGGAGATGGCATAGCCATAGGAACCCTCATTGCGTGTATTTTTATACCCCAGACAATGCCCTATACCAACAAGTATCCGTCGACTATGGTCTGCGTGGACAACGGATGGCTGGATGAAGCGATCAGGCAGGACCTCTGGGGATACGAAACAGCCCTGGGCTGGGGCGTCGAATTTGAAACGTCCATAAACGATACTTTTTCGGTCAGGTTCCGCGAGGCCCTTATCGTCAAGAATTTTACTAATGCCAACGATACCAATATTTATATCCCGGCCTACGATTTCATGCTCGATTACTACTTCGACCACCAGGGCCTTCATGGCCTGAACCTGGGTTTCGGTTTCGGGTACGCCAATTCGACTACCACCGCTTTTAACGACACCCAGATCGTCAGCGATTTCTATATAGAATATACCCAGCTTCTGATAGGATACAAGTTCAACTACGGAGAGTTCATGCTCGAACCCTATTTCAACCTGATACTGCCGCTTAACGCGACATATACGAGCCAGACTTTGATTGAGCCTATTATCGCAATGATCGGATTGAACATCGGGGCGGCGTTCTAGCTTTTAACCGTAAACGCGAGATAAACCTGGCGCAGACGCCAGAACTCGTAATAACCGGGATTGACATGCCTGTCCCAGAGAGTAACGCCTTCATCATAGCCGGGGTAATAAACAATGTAATTGCCCCATTGTACCATGAAATCGAGCGTTACATTCCCGGCTTTATCGAAGGCGAAAGTCTGTATGAATCCCAGGGTTTCGTAAACAAAATCCGAACCCCATCCGCCCGAAGCTATCGTCGAATCCTGATTATGGTAGACGTCGAGATCGGTTTCAAACATGAAGCCTATGCGGTGAAGGAAAAACGGCATCTCGTATCCTAAATAATAGCTCGCGTAATACCTCATGTTTTTAAGCTTGTCCGGAACGTTATCGAACTCGTAAACCTCGTCATCGTTAGTCGCGCCTAAAAAGTACTGGTAATACAGCTCCTGGTATACCCGGAACTGGAGATGGTTCCATTCCCCGGGTATTATTGAAGCAAGGTCATACTGGATCGCACCTCCGGCGTAAAACCTGAGATACTGTTTAGTCAGTATTTCCTGGGAATAAACGTTGGTCTGAATCGAATTGTCGTAAAAATTGCTCTGCATCCCCAGGCCGTTGCCGTAGCCGGGCAGGGGCCAGCCTGAACCCGCCAGAAGGCCTCCGTCGAGCTGGAAAAGGGGAAGGGGCAGGGTATAAGTATAATCGAAGGCGGCGCATGCAGTAATGGGTGTAAGGGCTCCCGTCAGTTTTGTTTCAAGGCAGCCCGATGAACCTTCTATCGTATTGATATAAAAAAAGTCGGCTTCGAGGTCAAAAGGATTGGAATAGCTGACCTTTGCCGCATAGCCGATGCTGGAAAAATTCGTGTTTGTCATCGGTCCTGACATATCCGGTATTTCCCGGGTCCTTACCACTTCGTTTTCATCCGCGATCCTGTCGGCAAAAACAGATGCCGAGCACAGGAATAACATAATAATGAGGAAGATTTTTTTCATCGGAAGGGGCCCTCCCAGGCAAATCATTCAAGGTTAGAATTTTATCAAATTATCGGCGAATTTGCAAATAATGGGGTCCGGCATTAGAATTTGTTTCCGATTATCAGGAGCTGTCATATGATTTTTAACAAAATCCGGGAATCGACGGGCAGGACCACAATAAGGGACGTCGTCGACAGGTTCGAGGATTCGAAATCTGGGCTGACGGCTGTTCAGATGAAGGTCAACAACGGCTATAAAAAATACACATACGGGGAACTCCGCGAAGCAATCCGTTTCCTGTCAAACGCCATGCTCCGGATGGGCATAAAAAAGGGTGAAAATATCGGATTGATATCCGAAAACAGGATTGAATGGGTCTTAACTTATCTCGCGGTAACTTATATGGGCGCTGTGATAACCCCGTTCGATACGCTTTTAAAACAGAATGAATTATCGGAAATCATCAAGGCCAGCGGCGCAAAATATATATTTTCCTCGGGGATCCATCTTGAAAAAGTACTCTTTGCCTTTAAAAACTCGCTTAAGCCCGCGAAGATAATCCTTTTTGACGAAGATCCCCTTCTCAGTGCCGAGGTGGAAAAGTTCTACGGGAAAAAGGGTGAATTTTCAGAAATTCATGCCTTCAGGGAAGAGCTGAGAATAATGGAGGAAAAGGAGTTCGCATCATTAAAACCCTTTCATAAGTCCAGGTTTATCTATTTCGAGTCACTCTCCAGGCTCGGTGAAAAGCTTGTAGCAAGCGGTCTCCTATACTATGTGAAAGCCGCTGTCGAGCCCGGGGATATTGCATCGCTTCTCTTCACTTCGGGGACGACAGGAAGCCCGAAAGGCGTGATGCTCTCTCATGGGAACCTTATTACAAATGCGGACGGGCTGAATATGGAGACGGCCCTCGGGCCGGGGGATAACTGGATAATCGTCCTGCCCTACCACCATGCTTATCCGACAATATTAGGGATAATACTGCCTATCATGACTTACGCTACGATCACGACAATTCCGACGCTGCGGCCCAATGTCCTGATCCAGACCATGCAGGAAACGGGCGCGACCTGCATTCCGGCCGTGCCGATGCTCATTGAAAAGATCTATAAAAACATATTCACCATGGCGCATGAAAAGGGGCTTCCGGTTTATATCCTGTTCAGAACCCTGTTCTGGATAAGCCGTATTTTCTATGCTTTCCTCGGGATAAAGATCGGTCCTGTCTTATTCAGGAGCATCCGCAGGCAGCTGGGCGTGACAAGGCTGAAATTCTTCATATCGGGAGCCGGCCCTATACCCAGGGAGATAATCGACGGCATGGAAACCCTCGGCCTCATTGTTATGCAGGGTTACGGCCTGACGGAAAGCTCTCCGGTGATCTCGGCCACTGTTCCGGAAAACAACAGGCCTGGAACTGTGGGCCTGCCTCTCTGCAATATTGAGGTGAAAATAGATAAACCCGATCAGAACGGCGACGGCGAACTGCTGACGCGGGGGCCCAATGTAATGGCCGGTTATTACAATAATCCGAAACTGACGGCCGGGGTCATTGACCGCGAAGGGTATCTTCATACAGGAGATATAGCAAGGATGGATAAGGACGGCTATATTACGATACGCGGAAGGATGAAAAATATCATTGTAACCAAGGGAGGCAAAAACATCTACCCGGAAGAGATCGAGAATTTTCTCCTCGAAAGCGAATATATTTCGGAAGTGGTGGTAGTACCAAGATCCGAAGGAAATTCGGGCGAATTCCCGTATGCTTTTATATATCCCAATTTCGAAGCTATCGAGGCGCTGGAAAAAGAAACGCAGGCCGGGTTGGACAGCGCCGGGATCCGCGAACTGATAGCCGGGGAGATCAAGGAAAAAACAAGCGAAATAGCCGATTACAAAAAGGTCAGGGGCTTCGAGATACTGGAAAAGGAACTTCCCAAGACTTCGAGCAACAAGGTCAAGAGGTACATGTTCAAAGGCAAATAGCCGAAGGCCGTTCTAATCGAAAGTTGACGGTACTGTTTTATCCGAATTCTGCGTACAATCCTACAGGAATATACGTTACGCCCTAATTGAAGGTCAAGGCCTCTATGATTACAGAATTTACAAAGTTGGTGGTTATCCAACCGTATCCGCTTATACCCCAGCTTGAGGTCCAGGAGTTAATGAACTTGAAGGCCCCTTTTGTATTATCGAAACCGACCAGGCAGATCGCATGCCCGCCCCTGTAATTGCTGTTTGTATATATGGTGCCTGTAAATGATTGCCCGTTGTAGGGTGAGGTTGACTGATAATTCGTAAAGGCGTTTGTGGTATGGTATATGCCGTTTGTGCTCAGTGTATCGAAATCGGGTGTATAGACCATTATCGCTATCACAACCGGCTTGCCGGAGGCGAGGACGGTTTCTATCGAGCCGACATCCTGGTTTACATACGACCAGCCCGGCTGTGCGTAATTTATTGCCGTCGAATAATCTCCAGGAACAGAGGGCCAGTCTGAATTATAATAAGGGAAACCATTGAGATTGAAATTGTTAAGAGTGTCACAGCCCTTGAGAACGATGAGGCTGAAGGCGTCCGACGGGAAGGACCCGTCGTCAATGCCTGAATTTATCTGATAGTAGACCCAGTCGGGCGAAAATTCATACGAAGCTGTCGCTACCTCCGCCGGTGACCAGCCATTGGCCTTGGCGGCCATGTATGTCAGCATGTAATAAGCGGTGGCCCAGGCCACGCAGTCTCCGTTGGAGCCCTGGTCTCCTATAGGTGGAAAATAACCGCCGGAAGAAAGGTCGACGGGTCCGGCCGGAAGCGTGCCGCTGCCTGCTGATTCGGAAAGCTGCATCTTTACCGATAACGCGGCGTTGTCGAATTTAGCACCGAGCGGATGAAGACCCGTTACCGTTCCGGAGTTTCCCCCGCCGCCGGAGGTGGAAATTAGTGAGCAGGATGCCGTCAGTAAAACGAGGGCTAAAAAAACTGCCGGGCTTTTATATTTTGATATGAATTTCATAAATACTTCCCCTGAATGTTAATTCCGGACCGATGCCGGTATTTTTTTCTCGTTTACAGGCAATGGCCCGGCGGCCGGACCGGAGGTTGATGTGTTATAGTATATTCCTGCCTGTCCTATATAATAACTGTCCCAATTATAATCCCAGTTGTTCTGTACTGTAACTCCTAATTCAATTTCGTATAAGGCTGCAATCGCGTATCCTTCGTAGACTGCTATAGCCGGGAATTGGGCTTCGTAACCCAGGTATGAAATTTCAGTATAACCGCTCCACGAGGAAGTATTATAAGTCATGACCGCTCCTGGAAGAGTGTTTACGCTGAAGTCGGAAAATGCCACATATATATAGCCCGTGGAAGGATCGATGGCCATCGCAGGGTTCGCCGCGGACCCTGAAGTAAACCCGGCAGAGCCTACAGGAGTCCAGGTTGTGCCGCTCACATATCTCATAACTGTTAATTTGCCACTGTTGCCACCGTCGCTGTAAACGACATAGGGTTTTCCATTATAGACACTAATGCCGGTATAAAGCGCCTTCCCGGCTGAAAATCCAGTGCCTTTGGATGGCCAGGCACCGCTGTTATAATTCAGCACCGTCGCTTTGTTTCCGTTATTGTAGTCTTCGTAAACTACATAGATATTATCAGAATTGACGGCCGCAATAGAAGTCCAGTCGGCCTCTCCGGCGGAGATGCCTGTTGCAGCGCCGAGTTGAGAAAACACGGTTCCGCCCATAGGGCACCACCAAACTACAATCTTTCCCCCACAGCTTGAGCTAGCGTCGGAATAGGCAAGGTATTTATTGCCGCTTCCGTCGACGGTCAGCGACACGAAGCTCGCCGCGCCTGTTGAAAAGCCCGGAGCGCCAAAATAGACCCATGAAGAGCCTGTATAATACATGACAGAAACCCTGCTGCCGTATGCGCCGTCTGAAAACGCCACATAAGGCGTGTTATTGTAAATCGCCATCGAGGCATAAGCTGATCCGGGTGAAGAAAAATCGGGATTGCCCAGGTTCCGCCAGAGCCCCGAAGACGTCGAATACTCCATTACAGAAACGCAGTTTGTCGTCATGCCGTGAGTGCTGGCGGTATTTACAACATCGATAAAGCAAATGTATGGGTTTCCTGAACTGTCAAACGCGATGTTCAGGCTGTTGGCCTCAGCAACATATACAGGGTTCGACACCGGCGGGGGCGAACCTCCTCCGCCACCCGAACCGCCGCCGCCCGGCGAAGACGAGCATGAAGCTGAAAAGAAAAGGGAAAAGATTAATGCCAGATAAATTAAGCCCATACGCATAAAATACCCCCGCTGATTTCTAATATATATTATACCTCGATTTTGTCTGAAAAATGAAATTATTATTTAATAATTTTCAGCTTTTATGCCGTTCCCGGGTATCATTTTTTCCTCCCGATATATATAATATATCCGGCAGTTTTATACTCCATGGGGGAACATCGGATGAAAGGATTAATCCTGTCTATTATCTTGATCGCAGCGGCTTCTGCTTTTTCATATTCCGCCAGCCTGACGGTGAAAGTCACCGACGGGGCTATCGCGCTCGAGGACGCAAACCTGACCATTCCCGAACTTAAAGTCAACATGCTATCTGACGAGAAAGGCCTGTGCGTATTCAGGGACATCAAACCGGGAACCTGCACTATTTACGCCGAACTTCCGGGTTTTGACAGATACTCCAACAGGATAGAAATGCAGGATTCAAACCTTAATATAGACATACGTTTAAAGCATTCGGTATATTCCCTGGGCGAGATAAATGTAGTATCGAAACGCAACAAGGGAAAGGTTGAAAACCAGACTACCGTCGGCAAGGATGAACTCGGGGCAAATTCACAGGGAATTATCAACGATGCGTTCAAAACCCTCCAGCTTATGCCCGGAGTTTCTTCAGGCGGCGGAGCTCTCGACAGCACAATGTATATCCAGGGCGGGAATTCATACGAATGGATCGCCTATATGGACGGCATATTTATTTCGGATCCGACAAGGTGGGGCGGTCCGGTCTCTATATCCATGTTCAATCCCAGCGTAGTCGACAGCATAGATCTTTATACCGCCGGATACCCGTCGAGATACGGGCAGGGCCTTTCAGGCATCGTGGATGTAAGTACTATTAACGGCAGCAGGGACAGGTGGAAAGGCTTTATAGACGTATCCCCGATAGAGGCCGAAATGCTCGCGGAAGGCCCTCTGGCTTCGAACTTTACAATCGCACTCGACCTGAGAGGGACCTCTTACGCCCTTTACGCCCCTTTTGTAGCCCCGAAAGCAAGCAGCGTAATAATACAATGGCCTTACCTCTATGACGGGATCCTGAAAGCCTGCTGGGATATCTCTCCCGAGGATAAACTCACCTTCGATGTTTACAGTTCCCTGGAGGGAGTACAGATCAATCTCGGGAATAACACCAACAATCCGGGATACTCGGCGTCAGGCGACTTTCAATACCAGGTGCTCAATGCAATAGGAAGCGCCAGGTATACCCACCAGATAAATTCCCTGGGGGATTCTTTCGACATAACAGCGGGCGCAATGCCCACCATAGATAACGAACAGTTCAATATGAGCTCGACCATATATGAGGATATAATCTACGGGCAGTATTTATACCAGCTCTCTTCGGATTATAATCTGAATTCCATCAAGGGCCATAAAATCCAGGCGGGCGGCATGGTTCTTTACGCCAACCCCCTGTACGGCAGCGTAAATTTAAGCACTTACGAGCTTACACCCCAGGGCGTATGGACAAATAACGAGAATCTGAATTATACCCTGAGTCCCCTGCAGGAAACCTATTATGCCGCTTACCTGACGGATAACTGGGAGTTCATACCTTCATTGATCCTCGAATTGGGGGGAAGGGAGGAATACTTTTCTCTCAATAACGAATACGACTTCAACCCCCAGGCAGGGCTTAAATGGGAAGCCACAAGGGATCTTGATTTTTATATAAGGGCAGGACGCTATTCCTTATTCCCTTTAAATTACAGCGAATTGAACAGTTTTACAGGGAACCCCGGTCTCCAGAGTGAAAAGGTTTACCATGCCATAACCGGACTTGATTATTCGGACAACGGGTATGTTTTCAAGATGGAGGGTTTTTACAAGTATTATTACGATCTTGATGAGGATGATTCCTTTCTGAATATCAATAATAACGGCATAAGGAACGTATTCGGCGGCGATATTTACCTTCAGAAGAAACAAAGGAAAGGCGACTGGCTGTCCGGATGGATCTCATATACCTATGTAAACGGTCTTGAAGAAATTACCGGACGCTCGCCCGAGAATCCGTCCGATCCTTATGTCCAGCCCCTGGGACAGTACTTTGTTCCGGATTATCTGAGGTCTCATACGATATCTGCGATTGTGCAGATGACTTATTATAAAAATCCAGACAAACCTGTATTTCTCGATTTTTTGAACCAATGGCAATTCTCCTTCGAGCTTTCGGCTATGAGCGGGGTGGCTTATACTCCGGTCACGAATTTTGTCTCGGCCGATGTAAACGGATATGCCCAGTATTACTATGAAAACGGATCGTACGACAGTCAATATACCCCCTGGTATGTCAGGGTGGATTTGAAACTGACAATACCTTTCAACGCCGGCTGGCTTATCTGGCTGTTCGGCCCCGATGTCAGCGGTTATGTATATCTCGAAGTCCTGAATGCATTGGATAACGATAATGTCTTATCCTACAGGTATACTGCCAGCAACGGAGTTCTGATGCAGACCGAAGAAAAGGACATCCCTTTAATTCCTCTCGGAGGTTTCAGGATCGAATTTTAAAAACTGTATTGACAAAGACGATTTTATTATCTAATATCTATGTTGTCCGGGAAGGGATTGCGGGGAAGGTTTTATATGGCAATCAGATTTTCCCTGGTTTTCGGCCTTGTTTTTCTTTTTATTATTTTGCTTTTCGATGTTTTTTTCCTGCCCTGGGATACTAAAAACCCTTTCGAACAGATTCTAAAGATAGGCTTTCTGCTGAATATCAGCGGAATATTTCTCGGCATACTCATGCTGCCTGATAAATAGGAAGGCGCCGAGGGCTGGAAATTGATCCACAAAAAAAGAGCGTCCCTGCAGCGGGAACGCTCTTAAACTTTAATATCATTAACTCTTAGGCTGCATGCTGAGTGCATAACGCACGCCCTTGCTGACAAAATAAGGCATGCCATCCTGATCGATATAAAAATATGATGTCTTATCGTCAATAGATTCATGATATACTACTCCCGTCCCGGGGGCGCCTTTTTCTCCCTTAGGCCCCTGGATGCCCTGGGGTCCCTGCGGACCTTGTGCGCCCTGTATTCCCTGCGGGCCCTGATCTCCCTTCTGGCCCTGCTTGCCCGCCGGTCCTTCCTTTCCCGGAAGACCCTGATCTCCTTTCGCTCCGTGAGATCCATCTTTGCCTCTTGGTATTCCGATATTGAGTTCTCCGGTTTCCGGGTCGGCAGCAGCATAAGCATCGTCCGAAGGCTCAAGTGAAATTGCCTTTACAGACATAATTTTTACTTTGCGGGGCTTTTCCTCTTTTTCTTCCTTCACGACCGATTTGTCTTTGTCTTTTGCCATTTTAGCCTCCTATTTAATATTATGATTGACCGATAAAAAATAGCTCTTTAATACTTCATTTATAACATCAGTAAACTTGAGCTTTGAAGAGCTCCTGTCGGGGTCTTTATTATGATCTTCTATATATTTCTGCAGCCTGGCCCAGTTGTAAGGCGCAATCAGAATGTTGACGGATTTTGCTTCCTTCTTCGAACTGTTTTTATCCTTAGCCATATAAAATCCTCCGGTTAACTATTTAATTCCTTTCGCCTCAAAATATTCATTCAGGGCATCGTTTACTATATTCTCAAGTTTGATTTCAGGTGTTACACGCCTGGGATACCTGTTATAAGCTACGATATATTCCTTTATTTTGTGCCAGTTATCCGGAGCGATTTCCAGATGAATTTTTTTGGATAGCTTGCGCAGTTTTTCCTTTTTAGGGGCTACTTCTTCAATTTCCATAAACTCCTCCTTTCTGGAAAAATAATAACACAAAATGATTTGATTGTCAACATAATATGCATAAATATGTGCATAACATGCATGAGTGCTGCGCATGAATACCCGAAGCATGTGAAAAGCCGGATCAATTTCATGCTTTATATTGACAAATTGAGATTGCACTCTTTATAATACGATGCTTTAAGGCACATCGGATTGAGAGGCTTTTTTTATGGCTTTTAAAAAAAGGAAAGACGGCATTTACCTGAAAAAACTCCCCGCCTTTCGGAAAATATTTCCCTACCTGATGAAAACCCGTATGGAATCGGTTGTTTATTTCAATCAGAAAATTTTTACGGACAGGCTGACCTCATATCTTGAAAAAATAAACAGTGGTAAAAACCGCGAAGAAAAGATAACGATTTTCCATGTCTTCCTTGCCGCTATTTCACGGACATTGAAACTAAGGCCGGAGCTTAACAGGTTTGTCTCCGGGCACAGGATTTATGAACATACGGATATCAGCATTACATTTACTGTAAAAAAAGAATTGACTGAACAATCCCCGGAAACAAACTCCAGAATAGTTTTCACAGGCTATGAATCTCTTGCTTCTATCAGGGACCTTGTCAACGGCCATTTAAAAAGCGCCAGGGGCGATTCAAAAACTGAAGACGACAAGCTTGTAGATATTGTCGCGTCATTGCCAAGGCCTGTAATTAATATGGTCGCCTGGCTTATACGCTTTCTTGATTACCATAACATTATGCCTGATTTCCTCATGAAAGCTATTCCCCTTTATACGACGGTTTTTCTTGCAAACTTAGGGAGCATAGGGCTTGAGGCGCCGTTCCACCATCTTTTCGAATACGGAAGCGCAAGCATTTTCATGGTTATAGGCAAACTTCATAAAGAAGCCGTGGTCGATGAAAATAACGAAATAGCGGCTAAGGAATGCGTAAACGTAGCCTTTACTTTTGATGAGAGGGTAAATGAGGGATTTTACAACGCCAGGTCTCTTGTTCTTTTCCGGAATCTTGTAGAAAATCCGGAGCTGCTCGAAAAAACGGAATTTTCATCCGAAGAGCTGCTGCCCCTGCTTCAGAAACAACGATATGCATGAAAATAAACCCTGGCTAAAATTCTATGGCGTTATTCCGCCCTCCATACAATATCCAGATAAATCCATGTATGAAATCTTTCGTGAAAGCGCCGCCAATTTCAGCGATTACACGGCATACGAATTCATGGGCAAGAGGGCGTCGTACAGCAAGCTCTCAGCTCAGATCGATATGGCGGCATATGCTCTTGCCGGACTGGGACTCGGCAGGGGCAGCGTTGTAACTTTGTGCCTGCCTAACTGCCCCCAGGCAATTATACTTTTTTATGCGCTGAATAAAATAGGGGCAATAGCCTGCATTATACATCCCCTCAGCGCCCCGGCCGAAATAAAGTTTTTCGTTGACGATAATAGCAGTGAAATTGCCGCGGTTCTCGATATTTTTTATAATAAATTCGAACAGATCATCGAAAAAACAAAATTAAAAAAAATCATCATCATCAATCTGACGGATTATTCAGAGCCGCTTCAGCGCATAATGTTTTACCTGATCATCGGACGTAAGATAAAAAATCCGGACAGGAAAGACGGGCGTTATCTTTTATGGGGAAATTTCCTTAAAAATTCAGGTTCGCCGGAGCCCCGCGGTCCATCCGGTCCGTCCGGGCCTGATGAATGCGCTGTTATCCTATACAGCGGAGGCACTACGGGCGTCCCGAAGGGAATTATGCTGTCGAATAGAAATTTTAACGCACTGGGCCTGCAGATTGCCTGCCAGGGTCCGATAATACCCGGAGACACTATTTTATCGATTCTCCCGATGTTCCATGGATTCGGACTGGGAATATGCATTCATACCTTTTTAATAAAGGGAGGCAGATGCATATTAATGCCCAATTTTACCCCCGAATCTGTTGCTGTTCTGATCAGGAAGAAAAAACCGCAGTATATTGCGGGTGTTCCTACGCTTTTTGAAGCCTTATTACGCAATAAATTAATTAACCGTGAGAGCCTTAAGTGTCTTAAAACCGCTTATGTGGGCGGAGACAAGCTTCCGCAGAACATAAAGGAAAGATTCGATAAGCTGATAAAAAAACAGGGCGGAAAAGCCGAACTGTTAGAGGGATACGGGCTGACCGAATCGGTCACCGCATGCATAGTAACTCCCGGGAAAAGATACAGGGCAGGAAGCATGGGTATTCCGCTGCCGGATATTTTAGCAAAGGTCGTCATTCCCGGCACATGCGACGAGGCACGGGCAGGTTCGGACGGAGAATTGTGCATCAGCGGTCCGACCGTCATGCTTGGCTACCTGAACAGTCCCGAAGATACGGACAGGGTTCTGAAAAAACATGATGACGGCAGGATCTGGCTCCACACCGGGGACATATGTTCAATGGACAGCGACGGCTATTTTTATTTCAAACTGAGAATGAAAAGGATTGTCAAGGTGTCTGGAATTAGCGTATCGCCTGTACAGGTTGAGGAAGTCCTTGCCGGACATCCCGATATAGCCCTGTCCTGCGTTATTGGGATCCCCGATGAGTATAAAATGCAGGTCCTCAAAGCCTATGTCGTACTGCGAGACCCGTCGGAAGCTTCCGGGAAAAAGGGGGAGGAAATAATAGGTTTCTGCAGGAAGAGTCTCAACAAATGGAGCGTTCCAGCCGAGGTCGAATTCAGAAAATTCCTCCCGCTTACAAAGATCGGCAAGGTATCTTACCGGGATCTCGAGAAAGAGAATGGAGCTGGAAATGCCCGTTTTTGAAGCCGGAGAATACGAATCAAGGCTGAATAAGCTTAAGAATTTGATGCGGACCGGGAAGCTCGATATGGTTATTATCAGCTATCCCAGGGATATATATTATTATACAGGCTCGCTGCAGCCCATGTATTACATAGTTTCTGCAGAAAGCGGACCGGTTATAACGGCAAGAAAAGGCATCCCCAGGATAGAGGAAGAGACCCTCGATATCGAAATCGCCCCGTTTTCAAATTCCGGCGAATTCGAGAAAATTCTCAGGGGCAGGACGAAGAAAAAGGATCCGGCTATCGGACTATGCTTTGAAACTGTCAGCCACAAATCATTCGGAAGGATCTCAGAAATATTTCCCGGTTCGCTCATATCTGATATTTCCTGGGACATAAGGCTTCTTAGAACTATAAAAAGCAAAAAGGAAATTGAATTGATCGGGCATGCCGGTAAAATCATGGCAAAAATACCTGAAATCCTGCTTTCAAGTTTTCATCCCGGAATCACAGAGCTTGAAATGTCCGCCGATATCGAGGAATATTTCAGGTCGGAGGGTCTCGGTTATAACTGCAGCAGGCAGGAGGGGATAAATTTCGGGTTCGGCGTTTTCAGCGCCGGAATCAATTCTCTGGCTCCGACAAGGTTCGACGGGATATGTTCGGGAAAGGGCCTCTATCCCGCCATGCCATACGGAGCCGGGTATTCGGCGGTTGAAAAAGGGGTCCCGGTAATTGTCGATTTCGGCGTAACGATGGAAGGCTACCATGCGGACCAGACAAGGATGTTCTGCTGGGGCGAACCCTGCGAACCGGTCGCCGGGGCCTATTCGGCCATGCTTGAAATTGAAAATAATCTCTCAGGCTTCATCAAGCCTGGAATGCCATGGAAGTCCCCCTACGAAAGATCTCTGCAGCTTGCTCAAGATAAAGGATATAAAGACATTTTCATGGGGTCCGGAAGAGAAAGGGTGAAATTTATCGGCCATGGCGTAGGCCTTGAGCTCGACGAGCCCCCGTTCATTTCGAAGGGTATGGATCTTATGATCGAAGAGGGCATGGTAATAGCCATTGAACCAAAGGTCAGCCTCGCGGGATACGGGGTTATCGGAGTGGAGGATACCATTGTCATTAAACAGGGGGGAAATCAGTTCCTTACGGAAGCGTCAAGGAATTTTATATGCTATGATTTATAGATGATCCGGAAATTAATCAAAGCCACTTTTATTAATAACAAATTCAGCTTTTATTTTTGACTATATGCCTGATATTTGATAGATTATAAGTATCTTTATGGCGTCAACCGGGAGCTTACACAGAATTTTTACTTATGATATTCGTAACTGAATATAAGTTAATGGGGGACCTTTATGGGTAAAGAGAGCAAGTGTCCGGCAGGACATGGCACGTCGAATCGTGACTGGTGGCCAAACCAGCTGAATCTGGGCGTACTTCACCAGCACACACAGGCCTCCAATCCTATGGACCCTGGCTACAAATACTCCGAAGAATTCAAGAAGCTTGATCTGGCCTCTCTGAAGAAAGACCTCTGCACACTTATGACTGACTCACAGGAATGGTGGCCTGCCGACTGGGGCCACTATGGCGGCCTGTTCATCCGCATGGCATGGCACAGCGCCGGCACTTACCGCACATCTGACGGCCGCGGCGGCGGCGGTACCGGCAACCAGCGTTTCGCGCCGATCAACAGCTGGCCTGATAACGTAAATCTGGACAAGGCGCGCCGCCTGCTCTGGCCAATAAAGCAGAAATATGGAAACAAGATCTCCTGGGCCGACCTTATGATCCTGGCAGGCAACTGCGCGCTGGAATCGATGGGCTTTAAAACCTTCGGTTTTGGCGGCGGCCGCGAAGACATCTGGCAGCCTGAAGAGGATATCTATTGGGGAAAAGAAAAAACCTGGCTGGACGACAAGCGCTATAGCGGTGAGCGCGAACTTGAAAATCCCCTGGCAGCCGTGCAGATGGGTCTGATCTATGTTAACCCTGAAGGACCGAACGGCAACCCCAACCCTGCCGCTTCCGGCCGCGATGTGCGCGAAACCTTCGCCCGCATGGGGATGAACGACGAAGAGACTGTCGCTCTTGTGGCCGGAGGACACACTTTCGGCAAGGCGCATGGCGCAGGAGACCCGAAACTGGTTGGACCTGAACCTGAAGCCGCCCCCATCGAAGAACAGGGCCTGGGGTGGATCAACAGGTTCGGTACGGGCAAGGGCGAGCACACCACCTCCAGCGGTATCGAAGGCGCCTGGAAACCGCATCCGACAAAATGGGACAACGGTTATTTTAATATGCTCTTCGGCTACGAGTGGGAACTGGTCAGGAGCCCTTCCGGGGCAAATCAATGGCTGGCTAAAAACGTCAGGGAGGAGGACATGATCCCGGACGCCCACAACCCTTCGAAGAAAAACCGGCCGATGATGACAACGGCCGATCTGTCGCTGCGGTTTGACCCGGTCTACGAGCCTATAGCGCGCCGTTTTCACAAAGACCCGGAGGCTTTCGAAGAAGCATTCGCCCGCGCCTGGTTCAAACTAACTCACCGCGACATGGGGCCGCACTCGCGCTATCTTGGCCCGGAAGTCCCGGCTGAGCAGCTGTTATGGCAGGACCCGATTCCGGCCGTGGATCACGAACTGGCCGACATGCAGGACATCGCTTTTCTTAAAGACAAGATACTCGCTTCAGGCCTGTCAATCTCAGAACTTGTCTCAAGTGCCTGGGCTAGCGCGTCGACTTTCCGCGGATCTGACAAACGCGGCGGGGCCAACGGAGCGCGCATACGCCTTGCGCCGCAGAAGGACTGGGAGGTTAACCAGCCCGCTCGGCTGAAAAAGGCGCTGCAAACTCTTGAAGGGATCCGGATTGCGTTCAACAAGGCGCAGGCAGGCGGGCACGGTACCGCAGCAGCGGTGCAAGGTGCCGCAGCAGCGGTGAAAAAGATATCGCTTGCCGATCTGATCGTACTTGGCGGCTGCGCTGCCGTTGAGAAGGCAGCGAGGAATGCCGGTTATAATTTAACAGTTCCCTTCATGCCTGGGCGAATGGATGCATCCCAGGAACAAACCGATGTGGAATCATTTGCCGTACTCGAACCTGTTGCAGACGGATTCCGTAACTATCTTAAAACGCAATACACGGTTTCGGCAGAAGAACTTTTGATCGATCGAGCGCAACTGCTTACACTATCCCCCCCTGAGATGACCGTTCTTGTCGGCGGCCTCAGGGTCCTGAATGCCAACTACGGCCAGTCCCGCCACGGTGTTTTCACAAGGCGGCCGGAGACACTCACCAATGACTTCTTCGTGAATCTGCTCGACATGAGAACGTCCTGGAAGCCGGCTGCTGATGACAAGGACGTGTTCGAAGGGCGCGATCGCGCAACGAACGAACTGAAGTGGACCGGCACCCGTGTCGACCTCGTCTTTGGTTCGAACTCGCAGCTACGCGCGCTTGCTGAAGTCTATGCCTGTGACGACTCTCAGAATAAATTCGTGCATGACTTCGCAGCAGCCTGGAGCAAGGTTATGAACGCGGACCGCTTCGACCTTACCCGATAGCTGCATATACGATGGGACTGATGTTAAATCCATAATTTATTTTGTTGAAATTTTTGTAACGCTGCTGTTGCCATAATTTGCCGTCCACATATTGCCATTATTGTCATATGCAATTCCAAAAGGAGAGGAACCTGCCGGTAAAGAGTATGTCGTCATCCCTCCCGCAGGTGTAATTCTGGTAACGCTGTTCCCGGCATGATTTGCCGTCCACATGTTGGCTCCGTCATAAGCAATGCCGTTTGGATTGATCCCTGTACCGGTATATGTCGTCATGCCCCCCGAAGATGTAATTATGGTAACGCTATTGTTGCCATAATTTGCCGTCCACATATTTGCTCCGTCATAAGCAATGCCATAAGGGTTCGAACCTGCCGGTAACGAATATGTATTTACTATTAAACCTGTTGAGGTATTGATCTTAGTCACGCTGCTGTTGCCATAATTCGCCGTCCACATATTGCCATTATTGTCATAAGCGATACTGGAAGGACTGGATCCTGCTGTTAAGGTGATGGTATTTACTATTGCTCCTGTTGAGGTATTGATCTTAGTCACGCTGCTGTTGCCATAATTCGCCGTCCACATGTTGCCATTATTGTCATAAGCGATGCCATAAGGACCACTCCCGGCAGTCAAGGTGCAAGTTTGTAATAATGTTTCCGACGCATTGATCTCAGAGACGGTGCTATTCCCTATATTTGCAACCCACATATTGCCACTTTCATCATAAGCTATTGCTATAGGTTCGTTCCCGAATACAGCGGATGTTGTCAATACTCCTGCCGGTGAAATTTCAGTGGCTGTCCAGCCATAATTTGCCGTCCACATGTTGACTCCGTCGTAAGCGATGCCATATGGGTATTCCCCTGTACCTGAATATGTTGTCATTACGCCTAAAGTTGAAGCAGCTCCGGATTTTCCTGATGGACTGGACGGCTGCGGGAAACTGAGACCCGGTGGGAGGAATAACTGACATGAAAAGAAGTTGAATAGTAAAAAAACCAAGATAATGAAAATAATTTTATTTGGTAAAAAAAGGGATCTGTTTTTCATCCTAGCCAATCCTTTTAACTAATATCTGCCTTTATTCATTTTAAACGTTCAATTCTATTTAGTTTTATAATAAAAATCAAAATTTTGATTTAATGGCGGTTCCCTTAGGCCCTTTCATGTGAGTTATGCTGGTCCCCGGCCTGAAATTTTGATAAAAGCGCCAAGAGGGGATAGAATAAGGAATAATCTTATAAAAATCGAGGTAAAAAATGGAAATTTTAAGTGGTGCCGCAAGTAAAATAAGATTTTCAAAAGAATTTGTTATAAAGGGAAGAACGAAAAAAATAGATTATATCTGTGGGGTAGCTTTGGATAATAGAAATTATGTATTTCATTCTGATTTTCCTATATCAGTTTTGGAAAATGAAAATATCATTATAGCGGGCCGTAATATTATTAAAGATGAGTTTAAAGTTTTTGCTTTCAAAAATATCACATCTAATGTCTGGGGGAAAAATGGCTCTTTCGGAAATATAAGTATTGGCGCTTTAGTAATAGTCATTTGTCTATTTATATTTTTTTCATTCTTTTTTTATTATGGCTTCATTGAGCCTCGATACAAACCAATATTAGTTATTGTTTTACTTTGTATGTTATATCCGGGAATTATTTCTTTTACAAGAGGCATAAGACTTCTTCTGGCAAATAATTTAATTATAAAGAATGTTAATAGAAACAGCGCCCATAGTTAATTGCTATGAGGGATGGAGAAAGGATTTATTGGGGAAATAAGGATGATAATCAACCCGCATTGGAATTCTGGCAGGCAAACGGCTGGAAAATTCTGGACTATGATTATCGAACACTGCAAAGAAATCTAATGATTGATATTGAATCCGGTACTTTCTTGAGAGCGAGGTATCTAACAGAAGGGTTTTCTTTTTCCAGAAGCCAGTCTGTCGGGTCATTTTTTAGTTGAGATTTCCAGATATCCGTATGAAACTCCAATTAAAATTATTTTTAATTCTTAGTCATTAAATCTAAAAACTGCTTTGGTTTTCCCCTGATTTCTTTCAAATCTGTTAAATCCTTATCCCCAGAAATAATATAATTGGCTTTTTAGTTGATAAAATACAATCCTTATTTATCTGTCTTAAAATTTAATTTGTCGAAAATGCCGCCGTATTATAGCCAACCGCGACGAATGTTGAGATCCCATTGGGATTACCGTAGGCCAGTGATTCCCAGGCAGAGCCTGTCAGCGGTATTGACGCGGTTGTCCAGTTTTTCCCGTCGATAGAATACGCCGCCTCTCCGCTTTGGGCGATAGCTACAAAAACGCCGTTCCCGTAGGCCACTGACATCCAGCTGGAAGGGCTTGGAAGCAGGGTTTCTGCGATTGCCCAGGTTTTCCCGTCGGTAGAATACGCCGCCGTTGTAGCACCATCGACCACTGCGACAAAAATACCGTTCCCGTAGGCCACTGACTGCCAGTTGGCAGAACTTGGTAATGCGGCAGTTGATGTTGTCCAGTTATTCCCATCAGAAGAATACGCAACCGCCTGACCGCCATCGCAGACAGCAGCGTATGTGGGTATTCCGTTGGGATTCCCGAAGGTGACTGAATTCCAGTTGAGATCGCTGCTTGGCGGTGTTGACGAGGCTGTCCAGGTTTTCCCGTCGGTAGAATACAACGCTGCAGCTCCCAAATAATCGGCAACAACTACAAAAACGCCGTTCCCAAAGGCAACTGATGTCCAATTGCCCGTATTAAGGAATGGAATGGTTGTGGCATGCCAGTTTATCCCATCGGTGGAATATGCTGCCGATGTAGTCTGAGAAATTGCCACAAACACTCCGTTACCGTAGGTCACAGACATCCATGGGGCGACGCCTGGCAGGGTTGCAGGATACCAGTTTATCCCGTCGGTAGAATACGCCGCCGCTGTGCTGCTAATGGCAACCGCTAAAAAAACGCCGTTACCGTAGGCTAAGGATTGCCAGTTTGCAGAGCTTATCATGCTGCTTTGGCTGGCATTATAGTTTTCCCCGCCCGTAAAAGGATACCAATCCGCGTAAACTGTAATATTTTTAGTTAAAGGAGTGCTTGCTGTAAATACTTTGCCTCCTCCCCCGGTTTGAGTGTACCATCCGTCAAAGACATAACGGAAATAAGCCGGCTGCACCGGAAGCGTCCCGACAGTCGTTGCCGGGAATGTGACAGCTTGCGATTCTGCTGCGGGTGTTCCCGGCCCGTTGTTGTATGTCACAATGTAGGTGCTCGCCTGGTTAAAAAAATCCGGGTTATAAAGAAGCTGGCAGGATGACAGGAGAGCCGCTGCCGTAAGCATTGATATAAAATTATATAAATCTTTCATTCGTGACTCCTATAGCTTGAAGCCGATAGATATGACCGGAAATATCTGTCCCGTATCGGCAAGGAAATCATAGCTTGCGCCAAGTTTTAGAAACAACCATTTCCACTCGCAAACAATGAATACACCGGACGAATAGCTGTATGGCCGGCTGAAATTGCCCGCAGGAATATACATGTAATAAGAAGCCGTTAAACCTGCTCCGAACCTGAAATCAGCAGCCATGTCGCCGTAAAAGTAATAACCGGCATCAAGATGGGGTGAAATATCATATGTAGAATTATAAGGATAACAGGAAACACCGCCGCCGGCTTCAAGCCAGAAGTACCTCCCGGGGAAATATTCCACGCCGAGTCCGCCGAATCCGATGCCTCCTGTCCCTGCATAAGCCAGGACATGGAAAGGCCCTCCCCATTTATCTTCCGGAGTGACATGTATCGTATCCCCGTCTACGGCATTGAAGGGTTGCCTGCAGGCAAGGTTTGAAAACTGGTCCATTACAGTCAGTGTATGCGCCGAAAGCGCGCTTATATTCGTAATCATCTCGTTTTCATAGGCTGGTCTTCCGTCAACATAGTAGCTGTATTTTTTACCCGCTGCACAGTAAATTATAGGATCGATTATGACCGATCCCGAGGCAAAACATGAAACGGTGAAAGTCTCGTTTATGCCCAGCGTCTTTGACCGGGAATAAACCGTCATTCCGCCGCGCGACCTTATCACGCTTATCAGATAGTCCTGTCCGCTCAGGACGACCATACTCTTTTTGTAATCCCGTTTATCCGCGGAGTCTATAAGTTTGCCGTTAATATATATATCATATTTCTCGGCACCCGGGTTTATATCGAAATTGACCCTTGCCAGCGAGTATTTTATTTTAAGAACATCCACGATAACATTTTTCAGGATCGTGTCTATGCAGTCGAAGAGGTCGATGTCTGTCGTCGTTTCATATGATTTTGAAAATATATTTTTATTATCTGCCTTCGACCATACGAATATCCTGATACGGACTTTTTCAGAATTTTTCTTTTCCAGGTTGTAATCGCCGTAAAGGATGTAATCAGCGTCGAATACCTCTTTAGGTTCATAACCCGGCTGGATATTTTCCCAGTTTGCCAGGATAGGCGAAATCCACGAAAGGTCCTTCATCAGCTTTACATCGGGCACATCGAGCGAGGGTATGATCCTCAGAAAATCGTAGATAGACCTGAAAACGACAAGCTGGAAGGAACTGGATTTCGAAGATTTGATGTTCTCGAGGGGAAGTACATAGAACTTCATCACTTGCTTTGCATAAGGAGTTGAATTTGCAGCGGTATCAGTCCAGGCAGGGCCGGCTACAAAAGCAGCCGAGAAAAACACTAAAATAGACACGATGAGTTTTTTCATTTTATATTTCCTCAGGATCTACCCGGAATAAAAGTTATTTTTTGCTACCTTGGTCTCATTAATGGAAATACTTTATTGAAAGTTATGATAATTGTCAAATAAAGATTGTAGTTTACAAGCTAAAAATAATAACCAGGAGGAGGCTGGGCAATAACCGCCTCAGCTATTTTCTTAGCCTGGTGCCCCCCTCACCTTCGGATTCTAACTAATGATTCCCAATTTTTTTAATTATTTTGCTTATTATTATAGGTTAAAATACAATCTTCCCTTAAGAGGGATAATATTGTGAGTTATTTGGGGAATACTGTATTAATAACGCTGGCAATATTGATAGGAATAAACACATCAGCCTTATATTCATCTGAAGAAATATCTGTATTTTCACTGCCATTCGATGATTATAAATATTTGATTCAAATCAACGGCAGCATGGGTCCCGCTGGAGGCCAGATATTGGATCTGGAATCTGGACCATCTTTTGAAGTGTCGGACGATGATGGGAATATAAGTCAGAGC